>Ga0210388_10000081_pt1 | contig 129205 bp, 110 predicted proteins | sample IncBWC19OmetaG_FD_155485 | JGI IMG/M metagenome (GOLD analysis project Ga0210388, IMG submission 155485) | Forest soil microbial communities from Barre Woods Harvard Forest LTER site, Petersham, Massachusetts, United States - Inc-BW-C-19-O ... | reverse complement strand
GAAATACCCGACCGCCGTGGTGCGGCGTGCGGACATCAAGACCGATCCCATCGGCGACCCCGCCAAGGCCAACCGCCGTCGCATCAACCGGCTCATCCACCTCGACGGCATCAAAAGCTGCCAGCTCGTCATGGGCTTCACCGAATTTGAACCCGGCAGCGTGTGGAACACCATGCCGCCGCACACGCACAGCCGCCGCACCGAGATTTATCTCTATTTCGACCTCGGAGACAATGCCGTCGTGCACCTCATGGGCGAGCCGAAGGCGACGCGCCACCTCATTGTGCGCGACCGCGAAGCCGTGCTTTCTCCGGCCTGGTCAATTCACTGCGGCGCCGGCACGGGCGCCTACCGCTTCGTGTGGGCCATGGGCGGCGACAACCAGGTATTCTCCGACATGGATCCTGCGCCGCTGTCCGAATTGCGCTGAGTTTCCTGCCACCCTTTCCCTTCACCACTTCATCCCCTAATCATCACCACCATGAGTTCGGTCCTCGACAGTTTTAAACTAAACGGAAAAACCGCCATCGTCACCGGCGCCTCGCGCGGTCTGGGCCAGGGCATGGCGCTCGCGCTGGCCGAGGCCGGCGCCGACATCGTCGCCGTGGACATCCTCCCTTCGGAGGACACCCGCACCCAGGTGATGGCGCTCGGTCGCAAGTGCATCACCCTCGCGGCCAATCTCGGCGACCGCAAGGCGATCCCCGGCGTCATCGAGGAGGCGAAGAAGACCTTCCCGAGCCTCGACATCCTCGTGAATTGCGCGGGCATTATCCGCCGCGAAGACTTCGAAAAATTCACGGAAAAGGACTGGGACGACGTGATGGGCATCAACATCAACGCGGTGTTTTTTATCAGCCAGATTTTTGTCCGCGAGGCGATTGCGCGCAAAGGTTCGGCCAAGATCATCAATATCGCCTCAATGCTCTCCTTCCAGGGCGGCATCCGCGTGCCTTCCTACACTGCTTCCAAGAGCGCCGTGCAGGGCCTGACCCGTCTTATCGCCAGCGAGCTGGGCGGCAAGGGCATCAACTGCAACGCCATCGCTCCTGGCTACATGGCGACCGACAACACCGCCCCGCTTCGCGCCGACCCCGATCGCAGCGCCTCCATCCTGGCCCGCATTCCCGCCGGCCGCTGGGGCACGCCTGCCGATCTCAAGGGCGCGGTGGTGTTCCTCGCTTCGCCTGCCTCCGACTATGTCAACGGCTACACCGTGGCCGTCGACGGCGGCTGGCTGGCCCGCTGAGTTTCCTGCAGAAAAATTTTCTTTTGATGCAGGGGACGGCCGGTTTCCCCGGTTCTTTTCCGCTGTGCCGAAATGCAAATCACCGGCATGAAGCGCCGGTGCCCAGAAAGGTATTGCTTAAGGCGGCGTGATGGAAGTTTGTGGACTTGAGGTTATATCCTTAAGCACATGAGCAAACCCGTTACGATGAAGGCCATCGCCGCGCAGGCGGCCGTGACACAGGCCACCGTTTCGATGAGCCTGGCGGGCAATCCGCGCATCCCGCAGTCGACCCGCGACCGCATCCAGGGCATTGCGCAGAAACTCGGCTACCGGCCCAATGCCTACATCTCGGCGCTCATGCGCATCCGCCGGCAGGGCAGGGCGCAAAGCGACCGCCCGGTGCTGGCGCTGGTCAACAATCTGGGCCGGGCGGATGGCTGGCGCACGCACTCGTCGCAGACGATCCTGCAGATGCGCGAGGGCGCCATCGAGCGCGCCGCCCAGCGCGGCTATCGCGGCCAGGAATTCTGGCTGCACCAGGATGGGATGTCGACCGAACGCTTCAGCGAGATGCTGCATGCGCGCGCCATCCAGGGCCTTCTGCTCAGCCCGCTGCCCGATGGAGTGTCGTTGCCCAAATTGAACTGGGATTATTTCGCCGCCGTCGCCCTCAGCGTACCGCAGCCTTCGTTCACCATCACCACCGTTTGCAACGACCATTATTTCTCTGCCTTGCAGGCGATTCGTGAGTGCCATCAGCGCGGTTATCGCCGGCCGGGCCTGCTCATGCACCGCGTGCACCGCGAGCGCTTCCATGGACGGTGGGATGCCGGATATTTTGTTGCACGGCATATGCTGCCGGGCATCACGCTGGCGAGTCCGTTGCTTTTTTCCGGCGACCGGCCGAAGCCGGACGTGCTCAAAAAATGGCTCAAGAGCCAGCAGCCGGACGTCATTCTCTCCTCCATGGCCGATGTCGTTCAGGGCATGCTGCGGGACATGGGCGGCTGGCGCGTCCCGGGTGACATCGGCCTGGCCTGGCTTTCCTGTCCCAGCCCCGGCCATGCCATCAGTGGAATCTACCAGAATGGCCGGTTGATCGGCGCGACGGCGGTCGACGCGCTGATCAGCATGATTGAGCGCAACGACCGCGGTCTGCCGGGACAGGCCACCTCCATCATGGTCGAGGGTCAGTGGAATCCAGGCCAGACGCTGTGAAGGTTTTGAGCGGGTGAGCCCAATTCTGTTTAACGATTAAATCGGCGCCGGGCTTACGTGCGTCATTCAAGTCTTGCATGCTGGCCGATGCGGTTTGCAACCATGTTGCGCGCCCAGCGTCAGACCAATCTTCATGTTCCTGAAATTTCCCGTCCCAAACCGCCTCTTCCCGCGCTGGTTCCTGCCCTGCCTTGGTTTGTTGTCGCTCCGTCTTATGGCGGACGAGACGGCGGCCCTCCACTCGCTCGACCAGCCCGACCCGGCACGTGATGCCCGTGTCGCGTGGCACACGGAGGCGCGCTTCGGCTGCTTCGTGCATTGGGGCGTCTATTCCGAGCTCGGCAATGAATTTGAAGGCCGCCGCGGCGGCACCTACGCCGAGCACATCATGCGCGTGCTGAAAATCCCGCGACAGGTCTACCTTGACCAGGTCGTGCGCAACTTCGACCCGGAAAAATTCGACGCCGACGTCTGGGTGAAGCTCATGCACGACGCCGGCATGCGTTATCTCGTCATCACCGCGAAACACCACGACGGCTTCGCCATGTGGCCGTCGAAGGTTTCCAGTTACAATATCACACTCACGAAATTCAAACGCGACCCGATGGCCGAGCTCAAGGCCGCCTGTGCGAAATACGGGCTCAAGTTCGGATTTTATTATTCACATGCCTTCGACTGGGAGCATCCCGACGCGCCCGGCAACGACTGGGATTACAACAACCCCGGTGGGGACCGGAAGATCCACGGCGCCGAATGGTGGAACGAGGACAAGGACTTCCTCGTGCGCGCCCGCCATTACGTGGATGAAAAATCCATTCCCCAGATCAAGGAACTCATCGCGATGTATCATCCTGACATCCTCTGGTTCGACACGCCGGGCAAGCTGCCGCCTGAGGAAAACCGCCGCATTCTTGAAGCCGTGCGCGCGGCCGGTCCGCAGGTCGTCGTCAACGGCCGCCTGCTGCGCGACTACGGCGACTACAAGTCCACGGCCGATCGCCCCGCCTATTTTCCCGACACGCCCGGCCACTGGGAGGGCATCCCCACCACGAACGAATCCTATGGCTACAACCAGTTCGATCAGTCGTTCAAGCCGCCCGCGCACTTCATCCGCCTGCTCGCAATGGCCGTGGCCAAGGGCGGTAATATTCTCATGAACATCGGTCCGAAGGGCGATGGCACGATCGACGTGCCCAGCCAGGAAATCCTCCGCGGCATCGGCGCCTGGATGCAGAAAAACTCCGAAAGCATCTACGGCTGTGATCGCACGCCGCTCTCCGTGCAGAACTGGGGCACCTCCACGCGCAAGGGCAACAAACTCTATCTGCATGTCTTCAGCTGGCCGGCCGACGGCCGGCTCCTGGTCGCCGGACTGAAAAGCGATCCGCAATCGATCCGGGTGCTGGGAACAGCGCCGGCCGATGTTGCTCCGTCGTTTCACCGGCTCAACGCCGACGATGCTGAAATCCAGTTGACCCAGGCTGCGCCCGACCAGACCGACAGCGTGGTCGAGCTCGATTTCAAGGAGGATATCGCCACCAATCCTGCACGGCTCATCCTATCGCACGAAGTCACGGCCCTGCATGTTTTCGACGGCTGGCTGCATGGTCAGGGCATCGCCTATGGCGACGGCAAACGCGCTCGCGACGTGGTCGAGACTTGGAATCTTCCCGACAGCGCAGTGAAATGGAAAGTGCGGCTCAGCGCACCTGAGCGCTTCCGCGTCGCCGTCGAATACAACACGGCGAAGGGAAGTGTCGGCGGCACCTTCACCATTGAGGCAGGCGACCAGGTTCTCACCGGCCAGGTCGAGCCGACCGAAAACACCACCGCCTTCCGCACCGCTGCGGTCGGCGAAATTTCGCTGCCCGCGGGCGAATTCATTCTCGCCGTGCGCGCCAAGGCCGTTTCCGGCGGTGATCTCATGCGCTTGCGGCAGCTCGAATTTACTCCCATTGAAATCAAACCCGGCAAAAGCTGACCGCTGCGCACGAACCCCAACCCACCTTCTTCATTTTCATGACCACCCAAACTCCGCTTCATCGACTTTTCATTGCCGGCGCCATTCTGCTGGCGGCCGCTGTCTGCGCCCGTTCGGCTGACGACGCCAAGGCGCCGTCGGTCGCGCCCGTCCCGTCAACGACGTCCTGGCTGGCCGCCTGTGTTGAGCCCAAGCTGGCTGACAACGAACTCGCCCGGCCGGTGCTCGATAAAAGTGTCGGCGACCAGCCGTTGATCATCGCGGGCCGCAAGTTCGACCACGGCGTTGGCACCCAGCTCGAAACCACGCTCGCTCTCGCGGTGAACGGTGCGACGCGCTTCACCGCGCTTGCTGGCGTGGACGATGCCACCACCACGGCGGATGCCACCGTTGTTTTCACAGTCGAGGCGGATGGCCAGACGCTGTGGCACGGCGAACGTCATCGCGGCGATAAGCCTGCGGCGATTGATGTCGACGTGCATGGGCACCAGCAATTGCTGCTCAGCGTCGGGGATGTCGGGCACGCGCAATCGCGCGCCTACGCGGATTGGGCCGACGCGCAATTCACGGTTGATGGCGAGGTCCCGAAGTCGATCCCGGTGCCATTCACTCCGGGTGAAGCCGTCATTCTCACGCCGCCGGCGCCGGCCGAGCCGCGCATCAATGGCGCGCGCGTGTTCGGCGTGCGGCCGGGCTCGCCCTTTTTATTCACCATCCCGGCGACGGGTGAGCGTCCGATCCAGTTTGCCGCCGCCGGCCTGCCCGACGGGCTTTCCCTCGACGCGGCGACGGGCCGCATCACGGGCGTGCTGGCCCAGCCGGGCAGCCACACGATTATGCTGCATGCGACCAATGCGCATGGCACGGCGGCGCAGCCGTTGCGCATCGAGGTCGGCGAGCGCATCGCGCTTACGCCGCCGATGGGCTGGAACAGCTGGAATTGCTGGGCCACGGCCGTCGATCAGGACAAGGTGCTGCGCTCGGCGAAGGCGATGGCGGCGAAGGGGCTGGTCGAGCATGGCTGGACTTACATCAACATCGACGACACCTGGCAGGGCGCTCGTCCCGGCCCGACCCATGCCCTGCAGGGCAACGCGAAGTTTCCCGACATGAAGGCGCTGTGCGACGCCATCCACAACCTTGGCCTCAAGGCCGGCATCTACTCGACGCCGTGGGTCACTTCCTACGCAGTTTATCCGGGTGGCAGTGCGGAAAACCCCGAAGGCAACTGGACGAAACCGCCCGGGCCGAAGACCGTGAACCGCAAAATCCTGCCGTGGGCCATCGGCAAATATTCCTTTGCCGCGGCTGATGCGAAACAGTGGGCGGAGTGGGGAATGGACTATTTGAAATACGACTGGAGCCCGAATGAAGCGCCGGAGACCGCGGAGATGGCCAATGCCCTGCGTGCGAGCGGTCGTGACATCGTTTACAGCCTTTCCAACAACGCGCCGTTCGCCGGCGCCGCCGACTGGGCGCGGCTGGCCAATGCCTGGCGCACCACCGGCGACATCCGCGACTCGTGGGGCAGCATGACGCGCAATGGCTTCACGCAGGACAAGTGGCGGCCGTTTGCCGGTCCTGGCCACTGGAACGATCCCGACATGCTCGTCGTCGGCTATGTCGGCTGGGGGCCGAGGCTGCATGCGGCGCGCCTCACGCCCAACGAGCAGTACACGCACATCAGCCTTTGGTGTCTGCTCTCGTCGCCGCTCCTGATCGGCTGCGACCTCGAAAAACTCGACGCCTTCACGCTCAATCTTCTCACCAACGACGAGGTGCTCGCTGTCGACCAGGATCCGCTCGGCCATCAGGCCGTGCAGGCGGTTGTCGATGGCCGGCGCCAGATCTGGGTGAAGGAAATGGCGGATGGCTCGCGCGCCATCGGGCTCTTCAACCTTTCGCGTCAGCCGGACACGCTGGCGGCGGTCTGGAGCCAGCTCGGTTTGACCGGCCCGCAGCGGGTGCGCGATCTCTGGCGGCAGAAGGACCTGGGTGTTTTCGCCGATCAATTCACGACCGAAGTGCCGCCGCACGGGACAATGCTCATCCGCATCTGGCCCACCGCCGCGCAGTGAATCTTGCGCCATCAGCAAAACTGCCGGAGTAAAGCGCCCATCTTGGCTATTGCGCTAATCCGGCGAATGCCTTGCCTATCAGCCAACCCCCATGCCATCCCCAGCTTCCACGTCCAAACCGACCGGCTATCGGTGGGTCATCTGCGGCCTGTTGTTCTTCTCCACGACGATCAACTACATGGATCGGAGTGTCATCACCTATCTCAAGGAGTTCTTTTGCACGCCGGTGGATCAGGGAGGGTTTGGTTGGTCCAATTCGGATTACTCCTACGTGACAGGTTTCTTCACTTTGTTTTACGCCGGAATGACCATGCTGGCTGGCTGGGTCATCGACAAGATCGGGACCAAGCTGGGGCTGGCACTATCGCTGATCGTTTGGTCGGTTTTCGGCATCCTAAATGCCTTTGTCGGACGGGTGGTGATGATACATACCCTTGTGCGAAGCGCATTTGGCATTGGTGAAGGAGGTAATTTTCCTGCTTCGATCAAAACGATTGCTGAATGGTTTCCCAAGCGTGAGCGGGCCCTTGCTACAGGCATCTTTAATAGCGGTTCAAGTGTCGGAAATATTCTTGCCGCCCTTATCGTCCCATGGTGCCTGATCTATTTTGGCAACGAGAAGGGATGGAAGATGGCCTTCATTCTCACCGGCGTCGTGGGCTTTCTCTGGCTGATTTTCTGGTTTTGGCTCTATGATACTCCGGGTCAGCAAAAACGGCTTTCGAAAGCGGAATTCGACTACATACATGTGGACGATGAAGTTAAGGCTGTCGAAAATGGTTCTGCCGATAAGGCGAAGGTATCGTGGTTGAAGCTTTTGGGCTACCGTCAGACATGGAGCTTCTTTTTCGGCAAGTTCATGACTGACGGCATTTGGTGGTTCTACATGTTCTGGCTGCCGGATTATTTGAAGAAGCAGTTTGGCATGACCAAGGAACAGGTGTTTCTTCCGACTGTAATTGTCTATGGCGTAGCCATTGTTGGCAGCATTTATGGCGGCAGCATCCCCCTGACTTTCATCAAAAAGGGCATGCCGGTTTACAAGGCTCGTATGAGCGCAATGTTCCTTATCGCTCTCTTTCCCCTGACTGTGCTGGCCACCCAGTATTTTGGCGATGTCGGCCATTTTGGAAAAATGGCGGCGGTGTTCGCCGTCGCCTTGATTTGCGTCGGAGCTTCCGCTCATCAGGCTTGGTCGGCGAATCTCTTTACCACGGTTTCCGATATGTTTCCCAAGAAGGCCGTGGCTTCAGTCACGGGTATCGGCGCTATGGCGGGAGGCTTGGGCGGATTTCTTGTGCAATTGCTGGCCGGTGCTTTGACCGACTCTTTCAAGGCAACGCCCCAGATCGCCTACCTGCTCATGTTCATTGTCTGTGCCCTCAGCTACCTGATAGCCTGGGGCATCATGAAAGCCCTTGTTCCGCAGCACAGGACCATCACGGACTTGTGATGTTTTTATGAGATAAGATCGTCCGTTTTCCGCTGAGGATCGTCTTACTACATACCCACCATGCACTCACCCACTACCCGGGGCTTCGGCCTCTTCGGAATGTTCGTTCTTTTCACGGGCTTGGCGCTGGCCGAGTCGCCGCGCACCTTTGATGTTCGTGCCTTTGGGGCCACTGGCGATGGCAAGACGATCGATTCGCCCGCCATCAACAAGGCCATTGAGGCGGCCTCCAATGCCGGCGGCGGCACGGTTTATTTTCCGCCGGGGACCTACGCGAGCTACTCGATCCGCTTGAAGAGCCATATCGTCCTTCGCTTCGACGCCGGCACCACGATTCTCGCCGCCGAACCTTCCGCCGACCTTTCGGCGGGCTACGATGCGCCCGAGGCGAATCCCGGCGCGGATCAATATGAGGACTTCGGCCACGCCCACTGGCACAACAGCCTTATCTGGGGTGAAAACATTGAGGACGTCACCATCATCGGGCCCGGCCTTATATTCGGCCGCGGGCTCAGCCGGGGTGGCAACCGCCGCGATCTCCTGCCCGAGGAGCGCAAGCTCGACAAAAAGGACCAGCCCGACCTTTCGCTGCCCAAAAATCCGGAAGCCGCCGCGGCCATCAAGCCGGGTCCCTTCGAATATCCCAGCGCGAAGGACAGCTTGCCCGCCGGCGTCGGCAACAAGGCCATTGGCCTGAAAAACTGCCATAACATCACTTTCCGCGACTTCTCCATCTACCACGGCGGTCACTTTGGCATCCTTGTCACCGGTGTCGACAACCTGACGATGGACAACCTCAAGATCGACACCAACCGCGATGGCATGGACATCGACTGTTGCATCAACGTTCGCGTCTCGAACTGCTCGGTCAATTCGCCCTATGACGACGGCATCTGTCCGAAGAGCTCCTTCGGCCTGGGCTACGCACGGCCCACGCAGAACCTCACCATCACGAACTGCTTTGTCAGCGGCTTTGACGAGGGAACGATGCTCGACGGCACCCGCCAGCGCACCGTGAAGTATGGCCATGGCCCGAACGGCCGCATCAAGTGCGGCACCGAGGGCAATGGTGGCTTCATCAACGTCACCATTTCCAACTGCGTCGTCGAATACTCCCGCGGCATCGCGTTTGAGTCGGTGGACGGCGCGATCATGGAAGACATCACGGTTTCTAACGTCACCATGCGCGACATTGTCGACACGCCCCTCTATATCCGCCTCGGCTCGCGGCTGCGCGGGCCTGAAGGCACGAAAATCGGCACGGGCCGTCGCATCAAGGTCGACAACCTCATTGTGCACAATGCTTCCGCCGAAGCTGGCATCCTCATTGCGGGCGACCCGACTGCTCCGGTCGAGGATGTCTCGTTGAGCAACATCTTTGTCGACTACCAGGGCGGCGGTACGGCCAAGGATGCCGAGCGTGAAGTGCCGGAATACGAGAGCAACCATCGCTATCCCGAGCCGTTCCGTCTGGGCAAACTGTCCGCCTGGGGCCTGTTCGTGCGCCACGTGAAGGGAATCGAGGTCAATCACGTCGAGTTCCGGTATGCGCAGGAGGATTTGCGTCCTCCCGTCGTGCTCGATGACGTGGCCGGCGCCGATTTCGACCATCTCAAGACCCAGCATGCCGACGGCACGCCGGTTTTCGTCCTGAAAAACGTCAACGGCTTCGCAGTGCATAACAGCCCCGGCATTGCTGACGTGCAGCGCGGACAGGTGACGGCCGAGAAACTGTAAACGCATCGCGCCCATGTCTTCGCTGGGATGCAGCTCCTTTACCCGGGCGGGAAAAAGGAGCGCGCGGCTCGTCGCGCTGGCGCTGCTTTTTCTGCCGGCGGCCGGGCTGCTGGCGCATTCCGCGGTCTCCGTCACGCTCGAACCTAAAAATCCCGGCGCCGCCGTGCCGGCGGATTTCAGCGGCCTGAGCTTCGAAACGCAGGCCGTCCTGCCGAAGAAAGATGTCGGTTATTATTTCCGTCCGGACAACCGATCGCTGATCGACCTGTTTCACACCCTTGGCCTCAAGAGCCTGCGTATCGGCGGCAATACTTCGGACAATCCCGCCGTGAAAATTCCCGTCGAGGCCGACATTGACCGCCTGTTTGCCTTTGCCCACGCCGCCGGCGTCAAGGTGATCTATACCGTCCGGCTGCGGGAGGGCGACCCGGTGGCTGGCGCCCGCATCGCGAAGTACGTGATCGATCATTACAGGGCAGACCTTGCGTGCCTCGCCATCGGCAACGAGCCGAACATGTATGCCAAGACTTATCCGGTTTATCACGACCTATGGCTGAAATTCATGACGGCCGTCACTGCGCCGGACATGGCCCCGTCCGCGGTTTTTTGCGGCCCGAGCACGACGCCCGGCAAGGGCACCTGGGCCGCCGACTTCGCCCGGGATTTCACTTCCACCGGCCGCCTCGCCTTCATCAGCCAGCATTCCTACCCTTGTGGCAGTGGCAGCAAGGTCACTGACGTCGTCGCCGGCCGCGACAAGCTTCTCGCGGCTGATCTGCCGGACGCCTACGAGAAGCTTTATCAGGCGTTCGTGCCCAGCGTGCAGGCCAGCGGGCTGCCTTATCGCCTGGAGGAGACGAACAATTTCTACAACGGCGGCGCGAAGGAAGTGAGCGACACGTTTGCCTCGGCCTTGTGGGGACTCGACTACATGTGGTGGTGGGCCGCGCACGGTGCCGCCGGCCTCAATTTTCACACCGGCGACAAGGTCGCCGCGGCCGATGCCAGCGCGCCGTGCCGCTACGCGGTTTTTCTCACTTCACCCGCGGGCTATGCCGTCCATCCGCTCGGCTATGCGATGAAAGCCTTCGACCTCGGCAGCCATGGCCGGATGGTGCCGGCGCGCGTGACAGCGAACGACGACCATCTCAACCTCACGGCCTACAGCGTGCTCGCATCTGGCGGTGCGCTCTGCGTCACGATCATCAATAAGGAGCACGGCGCCGGTGCACGCGACGCGACGGTGACGCTTGCGCCGGGCGGCACTTATGCCCGCGGCGAAGCGGTTTTCCTCACCGCGCCGGGCAGTGACGTCGCGGCCAAGGCCGGCCTGCTGCTCGGCGGCGCACCCATTCGCGAGGATGCCAGCTGGGGTGGTCAGTGGACGCCGCTGCCCGCGCCGGCCGCAGACGGCGCGTTCGTCATTAAAATTCCCGCGGCCACAGCCGTTGTGATCAGGCTGGTTGCGCCTTGAGCTAGGCCCGATAGAGATAGAGTCAGCGACCCGACTGAATGCTTTCTGAAAAAACGGCGCAACGAGCGCGCCGGACTCTGCATCTTGCTATCACCTCTTCCGCTATGAATCGCCCACTTGGTTTCCTTGTCTTGCTCAGCCTCGGCGTGGTCGCCTTCGCCGCCCCGCTCCCGCCTGCGGCTTTGTCCGATGTCCTCGACGTCGATTATCGTTCGCTCGTTTCGGCGGCCGACCTGCACTACGACCACCCGGCTTCGCGCAGCGAGGAGGGCATGCCGATTGGCAACGGCCGCATGGGCAGCCTCGTCTGGACCACGCCCACCGCCCTTAAGTTTCAAATCAACCGTCCGGACGTTTTTGCCAATGACAGCGCTTCGAACAGCTTTCCCGCGCGGCATACCGATTACGGCAGCGGTTGCGGTTATGTGGACATCGATGTCGGCGGCCAGGCTGGCGACGTGTTTTCCGGCGAGACCTTCGAGCAGAAGCTTTCGGTTTACGATGCATTGATGACCGCGCGCGGCCGGGCCGTGAACGTCCGCGTGCTGGCCTGGCCTGAGCGCGATGTGCTCGCGATCGAGGTCGATGATGAGCGGGCCCAGCCCGAGCCCGTCATCATCGACCTGCGGATGTTGCGCTCCGGGGTGCAGTATATTGCCGGGAAAAACGCCGCACTCGCGCGCGACCATGCGGTGGAAGTGCAGACGCGCAACCACACCGCCACTTCCAAATTCGATATTCGCAGCGGACGCATCGTGCTCACGCAGCAGTTTTCCGAGGGCGCTTATTACGACAGCTCCGCCGTCGCTATTGGCGTCGACGGCCGCGACGCGAAAGCGTCCTATGCTGGCGATTCGACCGTGCGCCTGTCCGTGGCGCCGGGTTCGGGCCATTTCACGATTTTCGTCGGGAGTGCGGCGTCTTTTGATCCACATAAGGACACGGCTGCGGTTGCGCTCGAGCAGATCGACGCGGCGATGCCGCAGGGTTTTGCCATCTTGTGCGAGACGACCGCCGGCTGGTGGCACGATTTCTGGGCCAAATCGTTCGTCCGCCTGCACAGCGCCGATGGCGTGGCGGACGAGGTGGGGCGGAACTATGCATATTTTCTCTACCTGATGGGCGCGACCTCGCGCGGCGTGCTGCCGCCCCGCTTCAACGGCATGCTGTGGTTCACCAACGGCGACCTGGCCGAGTGGGGCGCGCAGGAGTGGTGGGCCAACCTGAGCTGCTATTACAACCCGCTGCCTGCCGTGAACCGCAGCGAACTGATGGATCCGATGTTCGCGTTCTACAGCGGCATGCTCGACGCCTGCGCGCTGGCCGCCCGGCAGCAGTGGGGCAGCGAGGGCATCTTCATCCCCGAGGTGACGACCTTCGACGGATTCGAAAAATTGCCCGACGACATCGCAGCCGAAATGCGCGATCTTTACCTGAATCGCAAGCCCTGGGAATCGCGGTCGGAACGCTTCCGTGCCTTTGCGGAGACCAAGCTGCCGCACGCGAGCCGCTGGAACTGGAAGGACAAGGGCGAGTGGGTCGACGGCCACTGGGTCTTCACCGACAAGGGTGGCGGACCGTTCGGCCAGGTGACGCATATTTTTTCCAGCAGTGCGAAAATCGCTTATCTTTACTGGCTGCGCTATGACTACACGCGGGACGAAGCGTGGCTGCGCGACCGCGCCTATCCCGTGCTGAAGGGTGTCGCGGAATTTTACCGGCACTTCCCGAACGTGCGGAAGGATGCCGATGGGAAATACCACATCCACGGGGTCAACAACCATGAGCCCATCTGGGACGCGCAGGACACGCAGGAGGAATTATCGGCCATGCACGGCGTGATGCCGCTTTTGCTGCGGGCGTCGGAGATCCTCGGTGTCGATGCCGATCTGCGGCCGGCCTGGCATGAATTTCTGGATAATCTCGCGTCACTGCCCACCAGCGATGCCCTCGCTGCGGCGGAGGGCCGCACGCCGGCTGGGCCAGATGTCTGGGTCGGCGGTTTGCCCCCTGTACGCCATGGCGATCTCTCCCGCCCTGGCCTCGTGCCGACGCTGTATTATGATATGTGCACGGTTGAGACTGCGGACCCAGCGGTCGTGAAACTCGCCAACGCGACCTATGACGCATCGATGCGCCATGGCGTCGACGCGCAGACGCCCGTCAGCGTGCTCAGCCGCATCGGCGTGACCGCCGCGCATCTCGGCCGCGGTGAGGATTTGAAGTTCCTGCTGCCCAACCAGCTTCGCTGCCTCGAGCCAGCGAAGGAATTTTGCGACTGGCCGGGGATCGGCGAGATTGCCGTGATGCGCAACCGCCTGACGATGCGCGAAGGTCCGGGCGATACCGAGGGCGAACGCCTTGGCCGCGTGGCCGAGGCCCTGCAGGAAGCATTGTTGCAAAGCGAACCGCCCGTACCGGGCGGCGATCCGATCCTGCATGTCTTTCCCGCCTGGCCGAAAGAGTGGGAGGGACAGTTCACGTTGGCGGCACGCGGCGCCTTTCTCGTCACTGCCTCGCAGAAACAGGGCAAGGTCGAGTTTGTGGAACTGTTTTCGCAGGCGGGCGGGGAATGCCGGTTGCGCAATCCATGGGGCGAAGCGTCTGTACGCCTTTATCGCGACCGTGTGGCGGCCGAAAGCCTGCAGGGCAGCCTGCTCACCTTTGCGACGCACGCGGGCGAGCGCATCATCGTGGTGCCAGCAGGCGACAATCCGGCGAAATACAACGTCAAGATTCCCTGAACCGGAGCTTCGCGCCTGGGTGCGATTGATCAAAGCCGCGGCGGCTTCTGCGTCGAACGCGCGTCAGTTGGCCGGCAGCGGCTCGATCGTCACCTTGCGCACTTCCATTTCCGCGCCTTCGCTTTGCAGGCCGACGTAGCCGGATGAAACCGTGCACTCGGTGATCCCGTTGATGAACTTTCCATTCACGAAGATTTTGACGGTGTCGCCGGCGCAGACGGATTCATAGGTGTTCCATTCGCCCACCGGATTTTCCTGGGATGGCCCCGGCATCTGCACATAGCGCTGCGCGCGCTCGGTGCCATGGTGGCCCTTGCACCCGGCGCCGCCCTGCATCCAGAAATCGCCCTGCTTGTCATGCTGGCCCTGGCATTCGATGCACAGCGGCCAGACCTTGTCGGGCTCATGCATGTGCACGAGGACGCCCGTGTTGCCCGCCTTGGTGAAGCGCCACTCGACCGTGACCTTGTAGTCGCGGTAGGCCTGCTCGGTGCGGATGTAGCCGTTGGGCTTGCCGTTGCATTTGATCACACCATCGGCGACCTGCCAGGTGGCCTTGGGATCGGTGTCGCCCTTCATGCAGAATTTCCAGCCGGTGAAATCCTTGCCGTTGAAGAGATCGATCTTGGTGGTGGGGGTGACGGCGTTTTCCGGCGCCTGTGCCTGCACGCGGGTGATGCCGGCGAGGGCAAGAATGCTGAAAAGAAGAACAAGGGCAGGGTTTTTCATGGTGGGCCCAGCCTAGCAGAATTGGCGCGTTTGCCCAGCCGGCGTTTTCATTTTCGCCGGCGCAGGTGGCGAATCAGTAATGCTTCACATTTTTGTTAATCGATGGTTGACAGCCGGCGACGCGGTCATAAACAATTAACGATATGGTTAATCGTAGTTCGCCCCGGATGGATCAGGTTTTTCGCGCGCTCGCCGACCCGACGCGGCGGGAAATCCTCTTTCGCGTGGCGCGCGCGGATCGCACGGTGGCGGAGTTGTCGGAGCCGTTTGCGATCTCCCCGCCCGCGATCTCCCGGCATCTCAAGATACTGGAGGACGCCGGCATCCTCCAGCGGGTGCGGACGGGCAAGCACCATCGATTTCACATGAACCCACGCCCCCTCGCCGTCGTCCGGACGACGCTCGACCAGCTCACGACCTTCTGGCTCCAGCGGCTGGATGAGCTGGAGACTTTCCTCGATCACGAAAAATCCGCCACGAAGCACAAAAAACCATGAGCAAGCGAACTCAGACCCTCCAAATCATCCGGCAGCTGAAGCACGATCGCGCGAGTGTCTTCTCCGCGCTCACCGATCCGGCCAAGATGGCCCAATGGTTCTTCGGCATGAAAAACGGCCGGGCCAGGGTCACCAACGACCTCCGGCCGGGCGGCACCTACACCATCGAAATGATCGGCGACAACAAAACGGCCAAGCCAAAGGGCACTTACCTTGAAATCGTTCCGCCCGAAAAGCTGGTCTTCACCTGGCTGGCTTGCACGGACGGCAGCGAGTCGAAGGTGACGGTCGAGCTGTTCAAGCAGGGAGCGGGCACGAAGCTCGTCCTTACGCACGAACTGCCGGAGGAGCAGATCCAGGGGCATCGGGAGGGTTGGGGTATGTGCTTCGACAACCTGGAGCTTTATCTCGGCCGCGCGCTTCCCGCTGCCTGACCCTCACGAAAACGAAAGACGCCATGGCAAAAAAAGCATCTACCTTCACCCTCGACCGCCATCCGGTCGTGTCCCGCGAAAAATGGCTGGCCGCGCGCACGCGTCTGCTGGCGAAGGAAAAGGCGTTCACCCATGCCCGCGAACGGCTTGCCGCGGAACGCCGCGCGCTGCCCTGGGTGAAGGTCGACAAGGAATATGTCTTCGAGGGCTCGAACGGACGCGAGACGCTGGCCGAGCTGTTCGCGGGCCGAAGCCAGCTGGTGATCTATCATTTCATGTTCGATCCCCGCCACAAGGAAGCCTGCCACGGATGCTCGTTTTGGGCCGACAATTTCAACGGCATCATCGTCCATCTGAACCAGCGCGATGTCACCATGCTCGCCGTCTCGCGGGCGCCGTTGAAAAAACTGGACGCGTTCAAGGCGCGCATGGGCTGGAACTTCAAGTGGGTTTCGTCCGGCGGCTCGGACTTCAATTACGATTACCACGTCTCCTTCACCGACGAGGAGGTAAAGAAAGGAAAGGCCTACCACAACTACCGGAAAAATCACGAGGTGTGGCAGCGGGATGCGCCGGGGATCAGTGTGTTTTATAAGGATGCCGGTGGTTTGGTGTTTCACACCTTTTCCTGCTTCAAGCGCGGCATCGATATGCAGAACACCGCGTATCAGTATCTCGATTTGGTACCGAAGGGGCGGGACGAGGCGAATCTGGAATTCCCGATGGCGTGGCTGGACTATCACGACAAATACGCGGATCGGACATGACGACATCAGGCTCACTGGGCATCCCGGCCGCCGGCGCTCGCGCGATGCCCGGCTTTTTCCGGCACCGTGACCGTCTTTGGCTCGCGATTGGCCTGGGCGCGGTGATTGTGCTTTGCTGGGTCTGGATCGTAGCGATGGCACGCGACATGTACGGCCCGATGACAGGCGCGTCGGCATGGATGATGACCAATCGTTGGGATCTTCCGCATCTCGGGCTGCTTTTTGTGATGTGGGTGGTGATGATGGTGGGTATGATGCTGCCCTCGGTGGCCCCGACAGTGTGGCGGGTGGCCGGCAGCCAGCGGCCGGATGCCGCCGGCCGGGCGACGTGGGCCGTACTGGCTTTCGTCGTTGGCTATGTTGCTGTATGGACCGGCTTCTCGCTGCTCGCCACCATCGCGCAGCGGCTGCTCGATCGCGCGCAAATCCTCTCGCCGATGATGGAGGTGCGGGATGCGCGGTGGAGCGCCGCGCTGCTTGTCGCGGCGGGAGTCTATCAATTTACGCCGCTCAAGCGAGCGTGCCTGCAATCGTGCCGGTGCGCGCAGGGAATTCCGGTGGATGCCGGATTTGGTTCTGGTGTTCGCAACGGCCTTAACTGCCTCGGCTGTTGCTGGGCGCTGATGATGCTGCTCTTCACGGGCGGCGTGATGAACCTGTGGTGGAACCTTGGGCTTACCTTATTTGTGCTTCTCGAGAAAATCGCGCCTTCTCCGTCCGGGCAAATAGCGAATGGCGCGTTCTATAACGGCCGAAGAAGCCGTAGCCCCCCTCACGAACGACATCTATGCTTCTATGATAGGCTCGGATCCCGAGGAGTCCACGCGGCGCGATGCAGCTGCGGGAAGGCAGAAAATTTTCAGGTTTCGAATTCGATTGTTCTCTGGCTGTCAGCCCAACTGGGCAACAAAAAGGCGGCCCTTTTTTGGGCCGCCTTGAAATGAGACAGGAGCAGTTTGTACTTACTGTCCGACGAAGGTGAACTTGTCGGCGGTGAGGTAGAACTGGGTGGCGGCCGAGCGCTTGCCGGTGACCGTCATCGCGATGGTGTGTGTGCCGGGCGAGGTGAAGGTCACATTGCCCAGAGTCACCGTCACGTAGGTTTTGGACGTGGCGTATTGGTCAATCGTGCCGCCGAGCAGATTGCCATCGATCTTCACGGTGTGCTGGCCGCGCGTGACATTGCCCCAATAGCGCAGCTGGATCTGATAGGTGCCCACGGGAATGCTCGGGGTCGTGAAGGTCATGATCTGACCCGCCGCGGTGGAGTTGAGGAACTCGACCACGCCGCCGCTGGCGTTGGCGTCGTTGCTGATGCTGACGGTCGCACCAGTGCCAACGGGCGAGAGGCTTTCGGCTTCGAAGTTAAATGTGGGGGGCGGGCTCGTGATCGTGTAGACGCCGCTGATGACCGGGCTGGTGCCGCCACTGTTCACGCCAATGGCGGACAATGTGGCTCCAGGTGCCGAAATGGTGACCGGGCCGGAATACAGCGGCGAGGAGGCAGTCGGCGTTGAACCATCCGTCGTGTAATGGATGGAGGTCGATCCGGAGCTCGTGATCGTCACGGCCTGGGTGCTGCTGTAGGTACCGGGGGCCGGGCTGAACACCGGAGCCGAGGGCGGCGGAAGTATGATGGTGTAGACGCCGCTGGTGACCGGGCTGGAGCCCGTACTGTTGACGCCGATGGCGGACAGAGTGGTTGTCGACGAAAGCGCGACCGGGCCGGAATACGTCGTGGAGGAAGCGGTCGGAGTGGAACCATCGGTCGTATAGTGGATGGAAGTCGACCCGGAACTTGTAATAGTCACGGACTGGGCGCTGCTGTAGCTGCCGGGGGCCGGGCTAAACACCGGAGCCGAGGGAGGGCTACCGCCGGAGGTGGTGCCGCCGATCCAGAACTTAAGATTTACCCAGGTGTTGTCCAAGCCGCCGGTTCCGCTGCGCGACACATATGCGCCGCACTTGTCGTACATGCCACCGCCGCCGAGGCCGCCACTCTTCGATCCGACGTGTGAACCATTGAAATAGATATCAACGACGCCGGTCTTGTTGTTCATGATGGTCGTCATGCGGATCGACGTGCCGATCGTGTAGGCGCCCAGATTATCACTGGTTCCGAGGATAATGAAATGGGTGCCACCGGATTTAGTGATATCAATGATGAGAAAAGAGGAGATGGTGATCTGGTGGTTTTGTTTTACGGCAATATCGTCGCCGGTCAGGCTTTTGACGACCAAGTCGCCTTGCCACTGTACGACGGAATTATCAGGCATGGTGGCAAACCGCTGCTCGGCCCTGTTTACGGCACCAGCGCCGTTATTCGGACTCTTGAATTCATAACCGCCCGCTATCGGCGTGGCGGTGGCACCATTCGAAGTTTGGACGGTGAATGTTTCCGTGAAGGGTGTCCACCCACTGCCGACTTGGGCACGGGCTGACAGGGATATGCCACAGGCCAGAGCGACTGCGGCAAGCGTTTGAACAATACGTTTTGTGACGCACATATAGGATACCTTACAGGTTTGGGGGTTGCAGACAGGGGATCGGCTATCGGAAAGCCGATGCTCTAGGGTAGAGAGCGGACTCCAAAGGTACCATTTTCAGGGGCAAAAAATACCCCCCCAAAATGAGGGATTATCGCCAAAATCTTGCGATGAACAAGGCTCACCAGAGCGGGTGACTCACGCTTGCGGCCACCGCAACAGCCTGTTGTGAGCAGCGTTAGACATCAGTGAAAAGGAACTTTACGACAATAGCGGCATCGCGCTGGTTGCTGCGCTGTTTCGGACAATGCGTGGAGCTCAGGGATTTGGTTGAACCGGAGCCGGCGCTGATTGAAGCGCGCGTAGCTGCGCCAGCTCGACGGATGCCGGCTCATCATGAGGATTGAACCGCAGCGCTTCCTCAAGTTGTCCGATTGCCTCCGGCACCTGGCCCAAATTGGCCAGGGCATTCCCCAGGTTGTGGTGCGCATCGGCATAGTCCGGCTTGATCCGCACTGCTTCCCGAAATTGGCCAATCGCTTCCGCCATCCGCTCAGTTCGGGCGAAAGCAAGGCCCAGGTTATTATGGGTGAATGCATTCCTGGGGTTGAGCCTCAAGGCTTCCTCGTAGTGCCCGATTGCCTCCGGTATCCGGCCCTGCCGGGCCAAAACGTTTCCCAGGCTGTTGTGTGCGTCGGCATAGTCCGGCTTGATCCGCAGCGCTTCCTTATATTGTCCAACTGCCTCAATCGCTCGACCCATCTTATCCAAAACAACACCCAGATTACGGTGTGCTTCGGCATCGGCGGGTTCAAGCCGTACCGCTTCCTCGAGAGGCTGCAGGGCCTCGGAATTCCGGCCGGTTTTGAGCAGCTCAAATCCCAGCTGGTTTTGGGCCCGGGCGTTGCCGGGCGATTTGGCCACGGTGTCGCTCCAAATGGCGAGAGCGCTCGAGTAATCCTCGTTCCGTCGCAGCGTGAGAAATCCTAGGACAATCGCGAAGGCCAGGAGCACGGGCAGGCTTCGCCGTCCGGCCAAGGCGTAGCTGCCCAACACCAGAAGCGCCGCCACCGCGGCCAGCGGCAGGTACATGCGGTGTTCGGCCATCGTTTCCGTCGCCACCGGGACGATGCTGGAACTTGGCGCCAGAATGGCGAAAAACCAAAGGCCGGCAAAACCGATCGCCGGCCAGCGCCGCAGCCCGGCGATCATGCCCGCGACCAGCACGGCAATGATCAAAGCAAACGGGATAATATTCGCGCCCGGCGCAACCACCGTTCTCCCATAATCGAAAACCAGGGGATGTGGCCAGAGGGACAGCCACAGGTAGTGCGCAATCGCAGGAAATTGCGTCAGTGCGTATACCCACCAGGACACCCCTCCGCCAAAACCGGCTGATCCATTGCGGTTGCCGCCTGTGCTTGCCACCAGGCACCCCAGCAACAGCCAGGTGGTGGCCAGCCCTAAATATAACCGCCGGCGTTTTTGCCAGGCTTCCTGAAAGGAGCCGGTGACAAAAGTGCGATCGTAGAGCAGCACGATCAGCGGAGCCGAAACCATGACCTCCTTGGTGGCCATGCCGAGAAGGCAGCAGAGGAAAGAGGCGGAAAACCAGAAGCCGGAGGACCGAAGGCGGATGCCGGAAGAATTGGAGTCTACTCCGCGGATGAAGCAATAGAGCGTCAGCAGGTAAAACAGCCCCATGAGGGATTCGGCGCGTTGCACCGTGTACGTCACCGCTGCAGTCTGGAGCGGATGCAGCGTCCAGATGAGTGCGACGGTGAAAGCGAGAATCGTGGACGAAGTCGCCACACCCGTCGTTAGGGAGCTGGTCTTACGATCGGCAGTGGAAAGGGCCGCACCGCTGGTCGAGCGCAGGAGGGTTCGCCGCACGAGGCCAAACAACGTCAGGCCGGCCAGGATATGGATGGCGAGGTTGAACGCGTGATAACCCCACACGTTCGGGCCACCGAAAGCATAGTTGATGGCCAGGGAAAGGTTGACGATCGGCCGGCCGCTGGTGGTTAAGCCCGGTGGCGGTGATAATGCAGACCAGAGGGGCCAGAGATTCTGGATCGTCGGATTATCGGTGATCGCCGCCGAGTCATCGTAGATAAACGGGACGGAAAAGCTGTTATGATAAGCGGCCAGTGTCGCGAGCACGAGCGCGCCGCCGGCCAGGAAGACAGCCCCGGGCGAAGCGGCAAGGGATGGCTTCCGGTGCGCGGGTTTAGTGCTCACAGTGATTCATTGAAAACGGTTTTTTGGCCGATGGGAAAACGGATCTTATCGGGCGCTCAGGTCGTTTTACGGCTGGCCACGCGGCATTTTTCTGGAATATCGGCTCATGGTTTCTCCTTCTGCCCCGCCTGGTCCTCGAGGTCCGACGGGCAGATTTATCTGGTGGATCGTGGCTGGCCTGCTCGTTTTTTATTTCGTCATGGCGTTCAGTGCCAGCTGGGGGAAAGGAGTCACTTTCGACGAGATCGATCACCTCGCAACCGGTTATAATTATTGGGTGAACCATGATTTTCGCCTCAGCCCGGCGAACGGAGACTTTGTCAAGCGCTGGGCCTCCTTGCCGCTCCTCATTTCGCGGCCCAAGTACCCCTCCATTGCCAATCCCCTGTGGCGAGAGGCGGAGTGGTTTAACATGGCATACATCTTTTTCTTTCAGAGTGGCAATGACCCGGCCGCGTTGCTGTTGCAGGGGCGGGCCATGGTGGCGCTGCTGGGCGTCGTGCTGGGGTTGGCGGTGTTTTTGGGCGCAAGGGAGCTTTTTGGGAATGGGGGCGGGCTGATTGCCCTGGTGCTGTTTGTGTTTTGTCCACACATGCTGGCTCACGGAGGCATGGTGACCACCGATATGTCCACGGCCCTGCTGTTCTTTGTCAGCACCTGGAGCATCTGGCGTTTGATCCACACCGTGACTTGGGGATGGCTGGTCATGAGCACGTTGTCACTTGGGTTCTTGTTTCTCTGCAAGATAACTTCGATCATAATAGTTCCGATCGCCGTCCTGCTCGTGGTTGTGCGGTTGATCGCCGGTCCGCCTCTCGTGTGGAGGCTCGGGCCGAAGCGGGTGATTCTAGGACGCGGCGGCCAGGCAGGTATTATCGTGGGGCTAGTGTTGACCCATGCCCTCGTCGCGATGGCCATGGTCTGGGCTTTCTATGATTTTAGATACGCCGCCCGGGCTGACGCGACCGATCCGGGCTTGATGTTTGTCAAGAGTGAGGCCAGCGCCACACCGCTGGGGCCGTATGTCCAGACGGCGATGGATTGGTGTCGTCGCTGGCACGTGCTGCCGGAAGGCTATCTTAAGGGCAACGAAGAGCTTCTCACGACGACGGACCGGCGCCCAAGCTTTATGAACGGCCACTGGAAGGTCGGTGGCTGGCACGCATTTTTTCTCTATGCTTTTTGGATAAAAACCCCGCCGGCCCTGTTTCTCCTCCTGCCTCTCGGATTGGCGGGATGGTGGTGGTTTGAGCGGCAGCGGAGACAAAAAGGGGAAGCTTCATCTCCCTTGACCTCTTCGTTCTACCAGGCCACCCCGTTCGTCATTTCGTTCCTTGTCTACGCTGCGGTGGCGATTACCGAGAAGGTAAATATCGGTCATCGGCATATTCTGTTTTTGTATCCGCTCCTCTATGTCCTGGCCGGGTCCGCCATCCTGTGGTGGCCGATGCAAAAGCTTTGGGCCAAGGTCGTCGTCGTCGTTCTCCTTTGCTGGTTTGCGGGCGATTCCCTTTTGATCCGGCCGAATTACCTGGCCTATTTCAACGGTCTTTCAGGTGGCCCGACCCAAGGCTACCGGCACCTGGTCGACAGCTCGCTCGATTGGGGCCAGGACCTTCCCGGGCTGAAGCACTGGCTGGCCGTCCACAATCCAGGCGATCGCGACCCCGTTTTCTTTTCCTATTTTGGCACCGACAGCCCGGACTATTACGGCATCAACAGCCAGCGCCTCCCTGGGTTTCCCGACTGGCGGAAACGGGAAGCGTTCCCCTACGTGCCGGGTTATTATGCGATCAGCGCCACCATGTTTCAAAATATCTACACGCAGACTTTCGGTCCGTGGAACCGCATGAACGAGGCTGAATACCAGGAGACCCTGCGCAGCTTCGAGAAACTGGGGGACACGCCGAATGATGCCGGGGCGCTTACGGCTTTGTTTCAGAAATATCCGGAAAAAGACTGGCACGAGCCCTACGACAGATTGGAAAAACTCCGTTTCGCGCGGCTTTGCGGATGGCTGCGCGCCACCAAGCGGCCACCGGATGACAATGTGGGCTATTCGATTCTCATTTGGAAGCTGGACGAACACGACCTGCATGAGGCGCTGGCCGGGCCTCCGTTGGAATTGTACGATTCCCCCGCGGTTAATTTCCCGAACGGAATCTGAGCCGCGGGCTCGGCAAAAGTCTCAATCCATGCCGACCTGACCCGAAAGTGAGGCACCGGCCGGTACGACCGAGGCATCGATGCCGAGCAGCCGGCAGGCATTGGCGGCGACGCGGATGGAATTGTTGCAGCTGCGTTCATCCGGGTAAATGTGGGCCATCGTGGCCAGATAAAGATTGGGCAGGGGCGTGACGACCGGCGGGACCTTTTTCGAGAACTGCAAATCGCATACGGTCGCCGCCGTGAGCGTTCTGAAAACATGCGCCTTATGCACGTGCGACCGGTCAAATTGCGGGTAGATCCGGTCGAGCGGATCGATCATCATCCGGGCAATCTCCGCTTCCGGCATTCTTGCCAGAGCATTATCCGCTTCAAAATAACGGGACAGGTAAACAATGTGGCGTCCGCCGTAGACGCTCGGTGGAATGAAATTGGTGTGCTCGATGACTCCTCCAAACGGGAAGCCTGCATCGGCCACATTCAGCCAGTAAACCTGGCTGAGCGGGCGGTCCAACTCCAGGATGGTGCAGACCGCGCCAAAATATTTGATGTCGGCGAGCCGGCGGGCAAAGTCCGGCCTGGCCTCCTGCAGTAAAGGGGCCAGGTGGACGGTCGGAATCGTGGCCAGGAATCGGGAGCCCTCAAACTCACCGGCTGTGGTTTGAACCGCCGCGAGCGCGTCTTGACGGATGACGAGTTTCTCGACGCGCGCCTGCAGGACGATTTTCACCCCCAAGGCCGACAGCTCTCTCAGCAGGGCATCGAGCAACACTTTGAGGCTGCCGCGGAGATAGCCCAATCTTTCATCGCCGCGCTCGCGAGAGCCGAGGCGCTGCCTTAACCGGCCGATCATCCACGCGACCGGCACCTGGCCGGCAAATGGACCAAACTTGACTTCGAGCATCGGCCTCCAGACCGCCTCGGTGGCGGCCCGGCCGGCGTAACGATAAAACCATTCGAGTGCCGGGACGTTTTCGTGCCGCCGCCAATCGGCCAGCTTGCCCAGATAAAGGCTCGTTGCGCCAAAGCGCAATTTTGCCGCAGGGGAAAGGGGCGCGAATCGGAGAAGATCCTTCGGGCCGTTGAAATCATATGACCGCCCGTCACGGAATATTCCCATCGTCGCCGGATTGAATTGCAGATGCTCGTCCAATCCCAATTCATGGACGAGCCAGCGAATCTCGGCATCGTGGGTGAAGAAATGATGGTAGTAGTGTTCGAGCCTGGTGTCCTTGACGGTGAACGTAGCCAGCAGGCCGCCGACCTGCGTGGAACCCTCAAGCACAACCACTTTTTCTCCGGCCCGCGCGGCAAGATAGGCGGCCGTCAGCCCCGTGATCCCTCCGCCGATGATGACCAGGGGCCGGCTCATGCGGGCGTAGTGGCAGGGGGCCGTTTCACCGGGCGGACGAGGCCCGTCCACATGGGCGCAGCGATCACCAATTTCACGAGGTCAAAGGGGAGGGATTTGCGGTGTCACGCCCGCACCCTTGGCGATCAGCCAGGGCGGGCGCCGCTTCACTTCATCGTAAACCCGGCCAATGTATTCGCCGAGGATGCCGACGCAGATTAATTGTACCCCGCCGAGAAAAAGAATGGAGATCACGATCGTGGCGAAGCCGGGGACCGGCCCAAGTCCAATGGAAGCAAACCATTTGCTAAATATGCGCTGGGCCAGGGTGAAGATCACCCCGAGGAGCGCGATGCCAGAAACCAGGAATCCGAGATAGGAAGCGAGGCGAAGCGGCACGGTGGAGAACGAAAAAATGCCGTCGAGGGCCAATCCCGTCAGGCTGCTTAGCGTATGTTTGATCTCACCGGCAGCCCGGCTCTGCCGCTCATAACTAAGGCCGGTTTGCTTGAATCCGGCCCAAGCTCTCAGGCCCCTGATGAAGCGATTGCGTTCCGGCATGGCTTTGAGCACCTCAACCACCTTGCGATCCATCAAACAGAAATCGCCTGAATCAAGCGGGACCGGACTTTTTGAAACCTTCGCCAGCGAGCGGTAGAAGAGCCAGTAGCAAAATCGTTTGGGCAGGGATTCCTTTCGTTTGGTGCGGATGGCGTAAACTACCTCGAATCCTTCCTGCCACTTCGCGATGAACCGGTGCAGTTCCTCAGGCGGATCCTGAAGGTCGGCATCAATGACGATCACCGCGTCACCCGTGGCGTGAAACAGGCCCGCTGAAACCGCAATTTGCTGTCCGAAATTGCGCGAAAAAGAAATCGCCTTCCAGCGCGCGTCGCGCTGATTTTGCGCCACCAACAGCTCCCAGGTGGCATCGTGAGAGCCATCGTCCACAGCGATCATTTCCCAAGGGCAGGACCAGCTCTCTGCGGCGGTGGTCAATCTTTCAAAAAGGCCTGGAAGCACCGCCTCTTCATTGAAGCACGGTATGATGACGCTGATCTTCACGGCGGTGTGCTGGGGGTTCATTCGGTCAGTCACTTGGAGGAAGGTTTTCGCTACTCATCACCTTCATCGGTCTGCATTCGTTGGATGAGCGATTGCTTCTGCGCCTGCGGAATCGTCGGACTTTTCCACACATACGCCGTGGCGGCGGCGAGGTCGCGATGGCCCCACGACAGAAGGACCCGGTCCTGATAGATTGCCCGCTTTTGCGGGTCGGAAATCGAATCGAGCAATTTTATCGCGACGTCCGGCTGGCTTTCTACCGTGGGCGAAAAGGAAATCAGGGCGCCGATAAGGTAATCGTCATCCGGGGTGGGGGGGGCGCGGTTGAGGTAATCAGTCAGCCATTTGGTCGCCCCATCGGCATCGGCTTGGATCCATTCGCTGAAAGTTTCCCGGATGACGCCGGATCGGCCATCTTCCGGCGGGAGGGCCTCCGACCAGCTCATCGCAGCGGCCGGGTCGGTGCCCACCCAATTGATGGCAAAGGTCCCGAGCGCGGCATTGCGATCCTCGGACGCAGGCAAAGATTCCAGCCAGGTTCCGGCATCCCGGGGTGCGCTTTTGCCCATGGCCACCGCCACAATCTCATAGGCCGAAGATCCGATCTTCGGCACATTTGGATCGTGGGCCCATGACTCGACGGCCGCCCGGGCGGCATCGAGCTGGCCGCTCTTGATCAAGGCCTCCAGGCCCAAATGCACCGCAATGGCGGGGGGGATGGCGCTGGATTGGTTTTTGTCATAGCCCGCGCGCAAGAGCCCGTCGACAAATCCAAGCAGCATTTTGGGATCATGGACCGCCATCGCGTCTAAAACCACGCCGGGCAGAGTGCCCCGCGCCAGCTCCGAGACGCGGGGGCCATTTTGCATCACCCATTGCAAAGAGGCCTGCGGGTCGCGCCCCGCCCATTGCCTCATGACATCCATCACCCAGGTTGTTTTTTCCTCTTCCGTGCGGCCCAGGGCGTCGGCCAGATCGATCGCCAGGGCCGGCCTGGTTTTGGCAATTTCCCTGAGGGCCGCAAGAACGTCACCGGCCGACTTTCCGCGCAGGAGGCTCAGCAGTTGGTCGTAGCCGAGGGAGCCATAGGAAATTTCCTCCGGGCGCGACGCTTCCCCGGGTGACGCGGCCGCCGTGGTGGGCGCCATTGGTCGGCCGGCGCCCGCCGGAGTGTTTTCGGTGCGGAAAAACCGCCAGCCGAAAGCCACGGTTCCCAGCACCGCAACGGCGAGCAGCGCAGACAAAAGCCCTCGCTTCTGTTTAAAATCGGGATGGGCGCTCATCGCTGGAGCAGTCTCTTTTAGTGGCTGCCCTTGGTCGAGGGCTCCGCGGCCTTGGTGCTGCCCAAATTGTCGTAACCGGTCACCGTTCCTGTCTTTTGCTCAGCTACGTTGGAAGGCTGCCCGTAGTAAAAGGCACGAACACGGAAACGGCCCGTCCTGACCGGCGGATTGAAGGCAAAGCCGAACGAATTGATATGAGGGTCCATGACGGCGCATACCGTGAAGTCTGAGGTCCCTTCCGGGATGGTCTCGAGCACGTATCCGTCCGCGTCGCTGGCGTGGTCTGTCCAGGTGAAGTGGAAGGCGCTGACCGTGGTCTTGACGAGACTCGCCTTCAAGTCAGTGGGAGCACCCAGGTCGGCCGTTTTCGCATCCCTGATCGAATGCATCGCTACCTCTGTTTTAGGAGGGATCGTCTTTGGCCCCGCCCAACTGTAATCTTCCGGCAGGGCATACTTGGCTGTATAATCGGCATCCGACAATTCCTTGGGCAAGGTGACTGTGACCGAATTGGAAGCGGGCCCGTAGATCGGCTTAACACGGTAGAAGTAGGTGGTGGTCGGGGCGAGACGAGGGTGAGTGAACGTGGTTTGGCCTGGTGGGAGAAAACCAAGGGTGATGAATTCCGGATTCGTACCCGATGTAAACTCGACGATATGACCGGCGGCATCCGGCGCCGGATCCTTCCACGCCAGGGTCACATCATTGGGGGGAACCAGGGTGGCGGTTAAATGGATGGGCTCATCCGGGCTGGAAGCGCCGTGGAGCCCGGGCGAGCTGACAGCCAGTCCGGCGACGAAGAACAGCACGGCCAGATTCGAAGAACTTCTCATAAATCTCAATTCAACTGGGTTTGTTCGAAAACTAAACGTTAAACATCCAATTCAAGTAGTGTTCGGGAGGAAGACGTCCTCATCAGCGGTCAACTTGTGGCCGTCGGGTCACGGCGTTCTCCGCGCGCTCCTGGTCGGTTGTTTTCCGCAAGAGCGCCGGCGATTGTTCGCGCCGGCATGTTCTTCTTCGGACGGATCAGGCGGTGGTTTTTGGCTTTGATACCAGACCAGCCGCCATGATCGTCCTTTTGCTGAAAAACTTTCAGGAGCTACCTTACAGGTTTGGGGTTGCAGACAGGGAAGTTGGCTATCGAAAGCCAGTGCTCTAGGGGGTAGAGCGGGATAGTAGATAATGTATCATTTTTAGGGGCAAAATATACCCCTCAAAATGGGGGATTATCGCCAGAATCTTGCGATCAACAGTGATCGCCAGCCTGGGTAGCTATCTGGCAATGAATACAATCCAAAGACGGAGGCCTTGTTTCCTGTCTGTCCAATACAAGGCAGTTCTCCGAAGTGATGTATGTCTTCACTGAGTTCCATTGACGTAAGTCATCAATTCAAAACTCAGATCAAAATTATTCGGTAGAAAAGGCCTCGGCAAGCAGGCGATAACCTTCGATTTTATCCGAAAGCCTGTGGGTTGTCATGGTCAGTAAGACCTCATCGGCATCGTAGGCTTTAGCACGCTCGAGTATCTTTTGCTTTGCCTCGCCGGGAAGTCCAATGACTTCCCGATTAGCAATGCTACCCAAATAGGCCTTTTCATTCGCCCCAAAATGGACGTCCTTCATCTTCTCCGATGCAGGAATGAAACTAGGATATCTCCCTGAATCGCGCATTAGGCGAAGAAAGTCCGATGTCTTTTTAAGCTCTTGAAGCTTTTCTGCAGTTGGTGCCACAACGGCATTGACGGCAATCATCACCCTTGGCTCTGGAAATTCTTTAGATGGCCTGAAGTGTTGTTTATATTGCCGGGCCGCTTCGGCGCTCGCATCCGGATTGATGAAGAGTGCAACGGCAAGCCCCATGCCCTTTTCAGCCGCAAGCTTTCCACTGGCTGGGTTGCTGCCTGCAGAAAGCAACCAAATCGGCGGAGCACTCGCGACCAAAGGCATGGCAAAGGCGCGCTTGCAAGCATCGTGAAAATAGCCCGCCAGCTGATCAGCCTGATCGGTAAAGTCCCCCCAAGCATCCGGGCTTGGCACAAGCAATGATCGTGAGTAGCTATCGCCCCCGCTGGCACGGCCGATCCCGCAGTCCATGCGCCCTGGATAGAGGGCTTCAAGCGTACGAAAGTTCTCGGCAATGTGATAGGCGCTGTGATTAGGAAGCATGACACCGCCAGTGCCCAGGCGAATGCGTGTCGTTTGAGCACCAATGGCTGCGAGCAAGACTTCGGGGGTTGATCCCTGAAGGATGCTCAGGTTGTGGTGTTCAGAAAGCCAGATTCGGTTGTAACCCAATCGATCGATCTCTTTGGACAAAGCGACTGTATTGGAGATGGCCTCTGCGGCGGAGCTGCCCTCTGAAAGGGCTGATTGTTCCAGGACTGAAAGTTTCATAAACGCCCTATTTTGAATGGCGAATTCTTAAAGAAGAAACGTTATAGCCGGCGTTGAAGACTGCGTGCATTCGCCTCGTCTCGTCAACGGTTCATCTGCTTTCGTATTGCTTGTCCCTGTGCTCCACCTTGGCGGCTACCTGGGGTCGGCCGTTATCGGGCGAGGGGATTTTCAGCGCCAGGACATGGGCCTACCCAAGGACGGCACGGTTCTCCGCTTCGGAGAGCTCGGCACCAACCGGCTCGATGCCTATTGCCCGAAGCTGGGAAGAAAGCTCCTCTGGAGCTTGTGCCGCATGTTGCTTTCCCATGTCCGCCTGACTTTCCCGTTGAAAATTTAGCGTCCTTCGGCGTCTCGAAGTTACCTTCCGTTGCGCAATGTTGCACGTGGGCAGACGCTCTTTCGAAAATAACGTAAGTTGCTCAACAAAAAGCCCTCCCGAGCAGATGGGAGGGCTAATAATTGGGTGCAGGGGCGGGATTTGAACCCGCGACCTTCAGGTTATGAGCCTGACGAGCTACCAGGCTGCTCCACCCTGCAACAAGTGAGAAGGGGCAAAGGAGTCATTTGTCCGCGGCCTGTCAACGCCTTTTCCCCCAAAGGCCAACTTCGCGCTTGCCACCGGCCCCGGCGGCGTCTGTTTTGGGCGGCTCCGTTCGTTGCAAGTACAACCTTAAACCATCACCACGATCGCAAGGCGGCCCACTGGCCGACCTGTGTCTCGACTGATACATAGATCATGAACCTCACTCCCAAAGACCTGCTCGATGCCGGCGTGCATTTCGGGCACCAGACCAAGCGTTGGAACCCGCGTTCCAAGCCCTACGTGTTCGACCACCGCCAGGGCATCACCATCATCGACCTCGGCAAGACGCACATCGCGCTCGAAAAAGCGTGCGCGTTTGTCGAAAACCTCGTGGCCGAGGGCGGCAACATCCTCTACGTCGGCACCAAGCGCCAGGCGCAGGAAATCGTCCGCGAAGCCGCCACGTCGGTCAACATGCTCTTCTGCGTCAACCGCTGGCTCGGCGGCACGCTCACCAATTTTGAGACGATCAAGCGTTCCATCGCGAAATTCCGGAAGTACCAGCAGATGGAGACCAGCGGCGAGCTCGCCAAGTTTTCGTCGAAGGAAGAAGCCTCGATCAAGCGCGAGATGGGCCGCATGCAGCGCAATTTCGACGGCATCCTGGAAATGGGCAGCCTGCCTTCGGCCCTCTTCATCATCGATGCCAGCCACGAGGAAATCGCCGTCGCCGAGGCCGCCCGCTGCGAGATTCCCTGCATCGGCCTGGTCGACACCAATTCCGATCCCACTGCGCTTTCGCATCCCATCCCGGGCAATGACGACGCAGTGAAGTCCATCCGCATCATCGTCGAGGCGGTCACCGCTGCCGTGCAGAGCGGACTCGCTCAGCGCGATTCCCGCCGCATTGCCCGCGGCCAAGCCGACCTGCGCGCTGCCCATGCGGCTCACGCCGCCGCCAACAGCGAGGGCGAAGTGGACCTCTCGAAAGTCGAGCTGCCCAAGGACGTTGCTGTCGATGAGGACGCTGCTGCCGTGGCGCTCAAGAAAAAGCCCGTCCGCGCCCGCAAGGCGCCCGTCAAGGCCGAGTAATTCCCCTCCTGAAAAAATTCTGATGAGCACTGTCATCACCGCCCAAATGGTCAGCGATCTGCGCGAAAAAACCGGCGCCGGTCTGCTTGACTGCAAAAAAGCCCTCACGGAAGCCAATGGCGCCCTTGAGGAGGCCATTACCATCCTGCGCAAAAAAGGCGCCGCCTCGGCCGCCAAGAAGGCCGACCGCACCACGAAGGAGGGCCTCATCGAGAGCTACATCCACGTGGGCGGCAAAGTTGGCGTCCTGCTCGAGGTGAATTGCGAGACCGACTTTGTCGCGCGCAACGAGGAGTTCCGCGCCTTCTGCAAGGACGCCTGCCTCCAGATCGCCGCGCACAGCCCGCTGTACGTGGGACGCGAGGAAGTGCCCGAGGCCGACCTCGCCAAGGAGCGCGAGATCGCCGCCGCGCAGGTCCAGGGCAAGCCGCCCGCCGCCGTGCAAAAGATCGTCGAGGGCAAGCTCGAGAAATATTACTCCACCGTCTGCCTGCTCGACCAGCCGTTCGTGAAGCTGCCCGAGAAGACCGTGAAGGAAATTCTCACTGAGAAGGTTGCGAAGATGGGTGAGAACATTCAGATCCGCCGCTTCACGCGCTACCAGCTCGGCGCCTGAGCCCGGCAAACACCGTTGCCCTTTTTCCGGCGCTTCGCTCAATCAGGCGGAGCGCCTTTTTATTTCCCATCGATGAAAGTCACCCGCGGCCAGATCCTCGGGCGCGGCCTGACCAACCGCTGCCCCAACTGCGGCGGACGCACGCTGTTCAAGCCCGGCACGTTCTTCGAGCTGAACAAAGAGTGTGCGTCATGCGGCCTGAAGATCGAACGCGACGAGGGCTTTTTCCTCGGCTCGATGTCGCTCAACTACGGCGTCACGCTCGTGTGCTTCCTCACGCCGGTGATGCTGCTGGCGTATTACCACGTCATCGGCGTCACGCTGGCCGTCGTGCTGGCGGGCGTGGGCTCGGTGCTTTTCCCCGCGCTGTTTTACCGCTCCTCGCGGAGCTGGTGGCTGATGAACTACTATTTTTTCCTGCCGCAGCACCTGCCGGCCAATCGCGAAGCGGTCCAGCGGGGCGAAGACGAAAATATTTAGCATCGCCGACCCGGCCACGCCGATTTTCGGCTTCCGTTTTATGGTGCCGGGTCTACGTTTCGCCCTTCGCGCCACGGAGAGGTGGCAGAGTGGTCGAATGCGCCTGACTCGAAATCAGGTGTGCCGCAAGGTACCGGGGGTTCGAATCCCTCCCTCTCCGCCATGCGCAGCATGGCATCACCGCGGATGCGGTGCGCAGCCGCAAAGCGGCAGCAAAGGAGGAATATGGGCAAAGCCGCAGGCTTTGGGGCGCAGCCCTGAGTGAAGCGAATCAATCCCTCCCTCTCCGCCAGTTTTCACCCTGGGAGGGCCGCTCGCGTTTTATGCCACCAGGCAAATAAAATCTCCTTCGGCCCGGAGGCGCGAAGGAGAGGAGGGCCGCGGGTTTGGCCCGCGGCCTTGAATTGAATGGCAGACCGGTCAGTTGGCCGTGGCGAACAGCACTTCGACGCGGCGGTCGCGGCGGGTTTGTGAATCGCCGAACGCGCCGATTTTAATCTTATAAGACGGCACGCCCGCATTGATCAACGAGAGGCGAACCGCTTCAACCCGGCGGTCGCTCAGATTTTGATCCTTCGGGTCGGAGCCATGCGGATCCATGGATCCATCAAGCCCGAGCTGCAGCGAAGGGTTCTCTTTCATGTAAGCGGCGATGCGGGCGCTTTTGCCCGAGTCCGAGTCCTGAATCCGGTCGTCGTTATAGGCAAAGACGAAGTCCCGGTAGGATGTCCACTGGCCTACGATGCCGGCCACACCCGTGTTGCCTTGCGACCCGGTCGTGCCTTGGGCACCCATCGCACCGGTCTGGCCGGTGGCGCCGGCGATACCAGCGGTCGTGCGGCCCTGGCCACCCGTGTCTCCGCTGACGCCTTGGGCGCCCGTGTCGCCCGTGCGGCCCGCTTGTCCCGTGGGTCCGTAAAGAGTCGAACCTTGGGCGCCGATCGCGCCGGTCGCGCCGGTCTCACCTTGGGCACCGGTGGCACCCGTTGCACCAACATAGCCGACCGTGCTCGCGCCGGTTTCACCTTGAGCGCCGGTGGCACCCTGGGCCCCGGTCGCACCCATGTCGCCGGGCCGGCCTGCGGCACCGCGTCTGACTTCACCCGGAGCGCCGGTGGCGCCAGTGGCACCTTGGGCACCGGTGGCACCTTGGGCACCCGTGGGACCTGTTTCGCCTGCCAAGGCAATGCCCGGGGCTCCGCGTTCGCCGGTGGCACCTTGAGCGCCTGTGGCGCCGGTCGGACCATCGGGACCGCGGGGACCAACGAGACTTTGCGAATTGTCCGCGGGCGGATTGTTGGAGGCAGTATTAGCGGGTTGTGTAGCACAACCGGCGACCAGCATCGCAGTGACAGCGATTGTTATTAGTTCACGTTTCATAGATTTTATTTTTTGCAAGGGGGCGGAGCCTCTGTTTCGATGTGCGTGATTTCCCGCATGGTGCGGGACGACATCGCCGGTGACCGTTGAGTCCCTTGAGCGGCTTATCTTAATGGACGGGCTCGCCCGGCTCTATGGGGTGAAACCCGACGCGCGCGGAACCCCTTCGTCGACCAAAACTTCCTTGCTATCAGCCACTTCTCGACGGTCCGGGAAGATTTTGATTTCGCATCTTCGGGACTTGGAGTGGCCCGAATTTTGGGAAATTTCTCTGAGTCGTGAACGGTAAATAAGCCACTACTTGCAAGCGAGTTGAGGAATAACAGTCCGGTCGATTGACCGGCCGGCTTTGCGAGCGCTTAAGGTATTTTTAAGGGGTTTGGGCCCTGGCTTAATTAGGCGTGGCGGGCGCCCGGGGGTAAACTGGGCGTGTTCAATCCGCCATGCACGCGACCAACAAGGAACGCTCGCTTTATCTCTGCCTGCTGGTGGCAGTGCTGGCTGGTTTTTTGATCGGCCTCGCCCTGGCCGGTCGCACCGTCGGGGGGCCTGCGGGCTCGCGCGTGCACTGGCCCTCACCGGCGGAGATCAGCCGCTGAGAATTTTCATGGAACCGCCCATGGTCGCCGAGCCTCCAGCCAGGGGTTGGACTGCCGCCCGGGGCGATGAGCTCGCCTCAGGGATGCTGCTGGATGGCCGTTTTGAACTCATCGATCTGGTGGCGCGAAGCCATATGGCCTCCGTCTTCAAGGCCCTTGATCGGGAAACAGGCAGGACCGTGGCGATCAAGGTGCCGCTGCTCTCCGTGGAAAGCGATCTGGGCGGATATGAGCGGTTCCGACGCGAAGAGGAAATCGGTTCGCACCTCGATCATCCTTCGATTCTGAAATTCATCCGGATCGAGGGCGAAAAAAGCCGGCCCTACTTGGTGATGGAATTTCTCGAAGGCGAGACGCTCGCGCAACGCATGGCCAAGGCCGACCCCATGCCGGAAAATGAGGCGGCGCGGATTGTCAGCCGTGTGTGCGATGCGCTCGATTACCTGTACCGCCGTGGCATTGTCCATCGCGATCTCAAGCCGCAGAACATCATTTTCTGCCGCGATGGCAGCATGCGGCTGATCGATTTCGGCCTCGCGCGCGCGGCGGAGTCCCGCCGGCTGACCTTCGCCGGCTTCACCTCGGTGATGGGCACGCCGGATTACATCGCGCCGGAGCAGGTAAAGGGAAGGCGCGGCGACCACCGGAGCGACATCTACAGCCTTGGCGCCATTCTTTACGAGATGGTCACGGGTGCGCCGCCTTTCGAGGGCGAGAGTCCCCTTGTCGTCATGAATGTGCGCGTTTCGGGCGATCCCGCGGCACCGCGGACCCGGAATCCGAATCTGAGCGCGGCGATGGAGGAAATCATTCTTCACGCCATGGAGCGCGATCCGGGCCGGCGTTATCTTTCAGCCCTCGCGATGAAGCGGCACCTGGATGATTGCCAGACGGTCGAGCTGACGGACCGCCATCTGCACTTGCGGACGCCGCAGGCTTGGAAGCGCACCCCGCTGCCCTGGCCTTTGATCGCCGGCTTTCTGCTGCTGCAGGCGCTGCTCTTCCTCGTGCTCTTTCTCTATTTCAAATTCCACCATTGATGTCTGCCTGCCTCTCCAACCTCAGGGCCAAAAAGCTCCCGCCGGCGCGCTTCCGGCCGGCGGTTAAGGTATTTTTAAGGGGTTTCGGCCCTGGCTTAAGTACCCGTGGGGGCTTCGTGCTGCTACCATTGGGCTCTTCCTGCATTTAAAATTTAACGATTAGCATCCCGCTTCACCCAGTCTTCGGAAACCAACATGAATATAAACGAAATCATCCAGGTCGTCCTTTTCTTCGGATTGGGCATCGCCTTGACGCCGGTCCTGGGCCGGTTCATGGCGCGCGTGTACAAGGGCGAAAAAACCTTTCTGCATCCGCTGCTCCAGCCGGTTGAAAACTTGATTTACAAGGTGACCGGCATTGATCCGAGCGAGGAGATGTCGTGGCTGAAGTATCTCTGGGCGGTGACGATCATGACCACGGTCGGTTTTGCGTCGCTGATGTTGATTCTATATTATCAGGACAAGCTGCCGTTCCAGGCCTTTCTCAATCCCCAGAATTTCCCCGGCCTTTCCTGGCATCTCGCCTTCAACACCGCCTGGAGCTTCACCTGCAACGCCGACTGGCAGTCCTATGCGGGCGAGGCGACCATGAGCTATTTCTCGCAGACGCTCGGCCTCTCGGTGCACCAGTTTATCAGTGGTGCGGCCGGTTTGGCGGTTCTGGTAGCAGTCGGACGTGCTTTGAAGCGGCACAGTGTGAAAACCATTGGTAATTTCTGGGTCGATCTCACCCGTGGCCTCATCTATCTCGTCATTCCGCTCTCGATCCTCTGGGCGATCCCGCTAGCGTGGCAGGGCTGCCCGCAGACATTTAAAGTCTATCCGAACGCAAGTTTGGTCGAGCCCTACACTGCGCAGGTGCAGAAGACCGACGACAAGGGCAACGTGGTCAACGGCCCCGACGGCAAGCCCGTGATGGTGGACCAGAAGGTGGAGACGCAGGTCATTCCGGTTGGCCCGGTGGCATCGTTCGAGTCATGCAAGCAGCTTTTTACCAATGGCGGCGGGTGGTATAGTGTGAACAGCGCCCATCCGCTTGAAAATCCGACACCGCTCTCCGATTTCCTCGAAATGCTCGCCATCATCGTGATCCCGATGGCGCAGGTCTACATGTTTGGCCTGCTGGTCGGAAACAAGAAGCACGCCTGGTGCCTGTTCACGGTCATGCTGTCGCTCTACGTGCTCACGTTCGTCGTGGCCTGGTGGGCGGAGACGCAGCCCAATCCCGTTGTGCACAATATCCATCCGCTGATGGAAGGGAAGGAGCAGCGGTTCGGCGTGATGAACAGCGTCCTCTGGGGCGTGTCGTGCACCGCCATCGACAACGGCTCGGTGAATTCGATGCACGACAGCTGGATGCCGTTGGCCGGCATGATGCCGATGTGGAACATCCTCGTCGGCGAAATCCTCTTCGGCGGCATCGGCTGCGGCATGTACTGCATGCTCTTCCACGTGCTCATCACGGTCTTCATCGCCGGGCTCATGATCGGGCGAACGCCGGAGTATCTCGGCAAAAAGCTGGACGCGTGGGTCGCCACCTGGGCGGTCATCGGCGTGCTGGTGCCTAACGCCGCCTGCCTGATACCCACCGCGATGTCCTGCATGCCCAATCTCGTGCCGACGGCCGCGGCCAGCCTGAACAATGGCGGCCCCCATGGATTGAGCGAAATTCTTTACGCCTTTGGCGAGGCTGCAAATAACAATGGCAGCGCGTTCGCCGGCCTCAACGCCAACGTTCCCTGGTACGATGTCGCCCTTGGCATTGCGATCATCATCGGTCGTTTCGCTCCGATTGCCGCGGCGCTCGCCATTGTCGGCCGTCTGGCCTCCAAAAAGACCGTTGAAGCCTCGGCTGGCACGCTGCCCACCCACGGTTGGACGTTCGGCCTTGTCCTGGGAGGCGTCATTTTAATTGTCGCCGCGCTCACCTTTTTCCCGGCGCTTTGCCTCGGGCCGCTGGTTGAACATGGGCTCATGCTCGCGGGCCGCACATTTTGATCAAAACGGAAATTATTTTTAATCATGAGCACAAAATTTGAAGTAAACTATTCTTCGCTGGTCCGCCAGGCGGTGGTCGACGCATTCAAAAAACTGAACCCGCGCGACGAGATCAAGAACCTCGTCATGTTCGTCGTCTGGATCGGCTCGGTCTGGACCACGGTCATTCTCTTCCTGCCCGGCCAGTGCACGCTTTTCAACCTGCAGATCTGTTTCTGGCTGTGGTTCACCTGCATCTTCGCCAACTTCGCCGAGGCCATGGCCGAGGGCCGTGGCAAGGCCCACGCCGATGAGCTGCGCAAGATGCGCACGAAGACGACGGCCCGCAAACTCGTCAACGGCCGGGAAACCTCCGTCTCCAGCAGCGAGCTGAAAATCGACGACCGGGTCGTCTGCGAAGCCGGCGACCTGGTTCCGGCCGACGGCGAAGTCGTCGAAGGCATCGCCACGGTGGACGAGTCCGCCATCACGGGCGAATCGGCGCCGGTCATCCGCGAAAGCGGCGGCGACCGCAGCGCCGTCACCGGCGGCACGCGCGTGACCAGCGACCGCATCGTGGTCCGCGTCACCGCGGAGGAGGGAAATTCGTTCCTCGATCGGATGATCTCGATGATCGAAGGCGCGCGCCGGCAAAAAACGCCGAACGAAATCGCGCTCAACATCGTCCTCGTCAGCCTGACGGCGCTCTTCATCGTCGTCGTCTTCGTCCTGCCGCCCTATGCTCATTACAATGAGGCGCAGGCCGGACAAAAGGACGTCGTTCTCACGACGGTCCCCGTGCTGCTGGCGCTGATCGTCTGCCTGATTCCGACGACCATTGGCGGGCTGCTCAGCGCCATCGGCATCGCCGGCATCGACCGCCTGATGCGCCGCAACGTGCTCGCCACCAGCGGACGCGCCGTCGAGGCCGCCGGCGACGTGGACGTGCTGCTGCTCGACAAGACCGGCACCATCACGCTCGGCAACCGCATGGCGAGCGACTTCATTCCCGCCTCGGGCGTCAAGATCGAGGAACTGGCCGATGCGGCCCAGCTCGCCTCGCTCGCCGACGAAACGCCTGAAGGCCGCAGCATCGTCGTCCTGGCCAAGGAGAAATACGGCCTGCGCGGCCGTGAAGTCGCCGAGCCGCATGCGACCCCGGTCCCATTTACCGCCCAGACGCGAATGAGCGGCGTGGATTTTGACAACGGCAAAGGCGGCGTTCAGCGCCGCATCCGCAAAGGTGCCGCCGAGTCGGTCAAGCAATGGGTCGTGGAGCAGGGCGGCCAGCACGACAAGCTTGTCATGGACAAGGTGGATGAAATTTCCCGCTCCGGCGGCACGCCGTTGGTCGTGGCCGACGGCTCGCGCATGCTCGGCGTCATCCAGCTCAAGGACATCGTCAAGGGCGGCATCAAGGAGCGCTTCGCGCAGTTGCGGAAGATGGGCGTGAAGACGGTCATGATCACCGGCGACAATCCGCTGACCGCCGCCGCCATCGCGGCCGAGGCGGGCGTGGACGACTTCATCGCCCAGGCCAAGCCCGAGGACAAGCTGGCGCGCATCCGCCAGGAACAGGAGGGCGGCAAGCTCATCGCCATGATCGGCGACGGCACCAACGACGCGCCCGCGCTGGCGCAGGCCGACGTTGGCGTGGCCATGAACACCGGCACGCAGGCCGCCCGCGAGGCCGGCAACATGGTCGATCTCGACAGCAATCCGACCAAGCTCATCGAGGTCGTGGAGATCGGCAAGCAGCTGCTGATGACCCGCGGTGCGCTCACGACCTTCAGCATCGCCAACGACGTTTCAAAATATTTCGCGATCCTGCCGGCCATGTTCGGCGTGCTCTACGCCGCCACGGCCGGCGGCCGCGGCCCGCTCGATAAATACAACATCATGTACCTGCATTCCCCGCAGAGCGCGATCCTGAGCGCGGTGATCTTCAACGCGCTGGTCATCGTCGCGTTGATTCCGCTGGCGCTGAAGGGCGTGAAGTACCAGCCGCTCGGCGCGTCGGTGATCCTGCGCAAGAACATGCTGATTTACGGCATCGGCGGCATCATCGTGCCGTTCATCTTTATCAAACTCATCGACCTGCTGCTGGTGGCGATCCACCTGGCACCGTAAATCATCAAGAAAGGCCATCCCATGATCAAACTTACTCTCCAATCAATCCTGCAGACGCTGATGTGGACCGTTATAGCGGGCATTTTGTACCCGCTCGTCATGACTGTGTTCTTTCAACTGGTGTTCCCTCACCAGGCCAACGGGAGCCTCGTGGAACGTGACGGCAAGGTTGTCGGCTCCACGCTGTTGGCCCAGCAGTTTCAAGGGGACAAATATTTCTGGCCGCGGCCGTCTGCCAGCGGTTACGGCACCGGGCCCGGGGGCTTCACGGCCTCGGGTGCCAGCAATCTCGGACCGACGAGTGCCCAGCTCCAGAAGAACGTCGACGCCAATCTCGCCGCTTTGCGCACCGCGCACAAGCTGCCCGCCGATGCGCCCGTGCCGGCCGATCTCGTTTTCGCTTCCGCCAGCGGGCTGGATCCGCACATCAGTCCCGAAGGCGCGCGTTTCCAGATCGCGCGCGTGGCCGCTGCGCGCGGCTTGGGCGTGGACCAGGTCACGGCGCTGGTGGAGAAATTCATCGAGCCGCCGCAATGGGGCTTCCTGGGTGAACCGCGCGTCAATGTTCTGCTGCTGAACCTGGCCTTGGATCAGGCTCAGGCTGATACCGGCAAAAAATGATGAAGCACGACAGGGAGGTATTCTCCGTCACGCCGCCGCCGGCCTTGTTCTCCTGCAGGAGAATGCGCGGCGATGCCGGGGGATTGGAATTTTTTTTCGGCCTGCATTCCGGCGTGGGCTCGACGTTCGCCATTCATCTCCGAGCGCGATAGTGTGGAAGCTGTCGCGGGCGCCGTCGAAACCCATGGCCGGGCCGACCGAGGCGCTGCTTGCGGGGCTGTTCGCCTGCCCCGCAGGCAGATCGCCTGGTGGCCGCACGAAGCTCGCCAGTTTTGGCTTGAAGTGCTACACCGGATTGACGGAGTGCACGACGGGCTTCGCACAGCATCCATGTCAACGATGACCAAACTGTTTCGCGGTTTTAGCCTGCTCCTGTTCGTTTCAGCGCTGGGCGCCCTGGCCGTTCTTCTGGCCTCGGATGCCGCGCACGCGCTTCGTCTCACAATCTTCCATCAACAGTCGGGCGCGGTCGCTCTTATCCTGATCGGCGCGTCGTACGTTAGTCTTCAGTTGAGCTCTGGCGGGTCATGGAACGAAACAATTAAAGGCATTTTTCTCGGACTCGCCTTCATTTTATGGGGCGGCGAGCAATTTCTGCCCGCGAGCTGGGTGGTGACGCTCATGGACAGCGCGGTCATCACGATCTTCGTGGTGGACCTGGGTCTGATTATTTTGGGCCGGCTGAAACGGTCGGATCAGCGGACCCCATAAGCATCCCGCAAATGGCCCTTGTTGAAACATTCCATGACTGAGAGCCGCCCCGATCCCGACGCATTGCTGGCCTCGCTCCATCGGGAAGAGGCGCGCGCCCGGCGCGGGCAGCTGAAGGTTTTCTTCGGCATGTGTCCCGGTGTCGGCAAAACGTTCGCGATGCTCCGCACCGCACAGAAGGAAATCCGCGATGAAGTGGATGCAGTGGTGGGGATCGTCGAGACCCACGGCCGGGTCGAGACCGAGGCCTTGCTGGCCGGGCTGCCGGTGATTCCGCGCAAACAAATCTCCTACCGTGGCGCCACCATTGCTGAGATGGACCTCGAGGCGATCCTCGCGCGCCGGCCGAAGCTCGTGCTCGTGGATGAGCTGGCGCATACCAACGCACCCGGCTCGCGCCACCCGAAGCGCTGGCAGGACGTGGTCGAGCTGCTGGAAGCCGGCCTCGACGTTTACTCCACGCTCAACGTCCAGCACATCGAGTCACGGGCCGACGCTGTCCGGCAGATCACCGGCGCGCCCGTGCACGAGACCGTGCCCGACTCGGTACTCGATCTCGCCAATGAAATCGAGCTGATCGACCTGACGCCGTCCGCGCTCCGTGAGCGCCTGCAGGAGGGCAAGGTTTATCTCGGCGAACGCGCCGCGGCCGCGCGGGATAATTTTTTCAAGGAGGAGCACCTCACGGCGTTGCGCGAGCTCGCGCTGCGGTTCACCGCCGAGCGCGTGGATCGGCAGCTGCGCGAAATGCGCGCCGGCGACGCGCGCCGCATCGTCTGGCGCAGCGGCGAAAGGCTGCTCGTGGCGGTCGGGCCGAGCCCGTTTTCCACCCAGCTGGTCCGCTGGACGCGGCGGATGTCCGCGGCCCTCGGCGCGCCCTGGCTCGCCGTTCACATCGAGACCTCGCGCACGCTTTCGCCGGAAGGGCAGCGGTTGCTGGATCAAAATCTTGCGCTGGCCCGCGAACTGGGGGCGGAGGTGGTCGTCACTCACGACGATGACATGGCGGCGGCGCTGGTGCGCGTGGCCCGGTCGCACAACGCCACGCAGATCGTCGTGGGCAAGCCGCGCGGCCAGCGCTGGCGCGATTGGTTGCGCGGCGGCTCGCTCGTGGACCGGCTGGCCCGGCTGGGCGGCGAGATCGACATCTACATGGTGCCGGGCGAGGAGAAGAAACGGCGGAGCCTCCGCCTGGAGTGGGCAGGGCATTCCGGCCTGCAGGAGTATTTCACCGCGCTTGGCGCCATCGCGGGCGTCACGCTCGCGAGCTGGTTTCTTCCGGCCAACTACTACCTCTCCGTCGGCCTCGTGTATTTGCTGGTGGTCATTCTGCTGAGCCTGAAGCTGGGCCGCGGCCCGGTTTTTGTCGCCGGCCTGTTGAGCGCGCTTACCTGGGATTATTTTTTCATCCCGCCGCGGTTCACCTTCATCATCACCAAGGTCGAGGATGCCTTGCTCTGCGGCACCTATCTCGTGGTCTCGCTGGTCGCGGGCCAGCTCACCGCCCGCATCCGTGCGCAATCGCGCAATGAAAGAATGCGCGAGGAGCGGGCCACCGCCCTGTTTCAACTCACGCGCGTGCTGGCCGGCGCGAAGACGCTCGATGACGCGGTCTTCGCCGCGTTGCGCCAGGCGGATGAGCTTTTCGATGCGCAAACCTCGCTGGCGCTGGCGGACGAGGGGGGCGGCACGCTCACGCCGCACTTTGCCGGCTCCTATGTGCTCGACGAAAAGGAGCACGGCGTGGCCGATTGGGCCTACCGCAACCGGCGCAATGCGGGCCGGTTTACGGACACCCTGCCGGGCAGCGTCGGTTATTACGTGCCGCTCGTGCGCGAGGACAACGCGGTGGGCGTGCTCGGCATCAAGCTGCCGCCCGACAAGACGCTCACGCTGGCACAGCGCGATCTGCTCGATGCTTTTGCCCGGCAGCTGGCGCTGAACGTCGAGCGCGAAAACCTGCGCGCGGCCGGCGAGCGCGAGAAGCTGCTGGTTGAGTCGGAGAAACTGCACCGGGTGCTGTTCGACAGCGTGTCCCACGAGCTGCATACGCCACTGGCGGTGATCTCGGCGGTCTTCGAAAACCTGAAGCAGGCCGACCCGGTGTTGCACGACAGCCTCGTGCACGAAGGAGGCACCGCTGTTGCCCGGCTCAACCGGCTGGTCAAAAACCTGCTCGACCAGACCCGGCTGGAAAGCGGCGCGTTGCAGCCGCATCTGGTGTGGTGCGATGTCCACGATCTCGTGAAGGCGGCCATGGAGGACATGGGCGATGCGCTCGCCGGTCACCCCGTGGAAAGCATCGTGCCTGACGACATGCCGCCGGTTTCCGCGGACTTTGCCCTGACCGAGCAGGTGCTGGCCAACCTGCTGCTGAACGCGGCCGTGCATACGCCTGCGGCCACGCCGATCTTTCTCACGGTCGGCCTCGATCGCGGCGGGCAGCGGGTGTTCTTCACCGTGGCCGACCGCGGTCCGGGCTTTCCGGCGGCGATGCGCGAGCGGCTGTTCAAGAAATTCGCGCGGGGCGACGCGGCCCGGGCCGGCGGCCTTGGACTGGGGCTGTCCATCGTGCGCGGCTTCATCACCGCCCAGGGCGGTGAAGTGGTGGTCGGCGAAAATCCCGGTGGCGGCGCGGTGATTACGATTTACCTTCCTCATTCGGCGCTTAAAGATACGCCGAAGGAATGACCAAAATCCACCGGCCCAAGGTGCTCGTCATCGACGACGAAATTCAGATTCGCCGGCTTTTGCGGGTCACGCTGGAATCGGGCGGTTACGATGTGCATGAGGCGGAAACCGGACAGCTCGGTCTGACCGAAGCCGCGGGCGTGCGGCCTGAGGGCATCGTGCTCGATCTCGGGCTGCCTGATCTCGATGGCAAAGAGGTTTTGCGGCGGCTACGCGAGTGGTCGCAAACGCCGGTGCTCGTGCTCACCGTACGCGACAGCGAGCGGGAGACGATCGCCGCGCTCGACGCCGGTGCAGATGACTACCTGACCAAGCCTTTCCGCGGGTTGGAACTGCTCGCTCGTCTGCGGGCCGTGCTGCGCCGGACGCAGCCGGCCAATGCCGAGGCGGTGGTGCGCTTCGGCGCGGTGGAAATCGATTTTGTGGCGCATCTCGTCCGCCGTGATGGCAAGGAAGTGAAGCTCTCGGCCAAGGAATACGACCTGCTACGCTATCTCGCCCTGCATCGCGGTCGCGTGGTCACGCACCGGCAGATCCTGCGTGAACTCTGGGGTGCGAACGCCGAGGAGAACACTCATTACCTATGGGTGTACACGACGCATCTGCGGCAAAAACTCGAAGACAATCCACATGAGCCCAAATATCTGAAAACCGAGGCCGGTATCGGGTACCGGCTGGACGTCGAGGGCTAGCGTGATTTTCGCGTTCTGGCACAAACTGTCGCATCTAACTGGGTACCAACGACCGTTGGCCAACCCCGCTTGACAGCTGGCGCCGTTTTGCTTCTCTCCCCGACTTTCGCAGCCTAAGTCGCGTTTCCTTCCTGAAGCGCGACGCGGAGGAACCAACCCCCGGAGCAATCCGGGGAGGGGCAAACGGCGCCGGGTAACCGGAGGCCGCGGTCACTTCCTCGACCGAGCCCGTCAGCTAACTTCGTCGGCATCTGGAAGGGCGATCCTCTGGGCCCGCATGCGCGGATACTCACGATTTCCCCAAGTCTAACTTGCGGTGGGCGGGCTCAACGGCCCGCGCGCCGCACTTCTCGGAGATCGACATGCGCATCAAACACCTGTTGCTGGGCAAACCGCGGGACGTCCATGACCCGCACCTGTTCCATAAAATCTCGCTCATCGCGTTCCTCGCGTGGGTGGGTCTCGGCGCCGACGGGCTGAGTTCGTCGGCCTACGGCCCGGACGAGGCCTTTCGCGCCATTCTTGACCACCGTTATCTTGCGGTCGCGCTCGCGCTGGCGACAGCCGGCACGGTCTTCATCATCTCGCTCGCCTACAGCCGGCTCATCGAGCACTTTCCGGCGGGCGGCGGCGGTTACGTGGTCGCCACAAAACTGCTCGGGCCGTCGTGGGGTGTCATCTCCGGTTGTGCGCTGCTGGTCGACTACGTGCTGACCATCACGACGTCGATGGCGGCGGCGGTGGATCAGGTTTTCAGCTTCATCCCGCCGCACTATGCGCACCTGAAGCTGGGCATCGAGTGCGCCCTCATCGTCGTGCTCATCCTCCTCAACCTGCGCGGGGTGAAGGAATCGGTGGCGGTGGTGGTGCCGATTTTCATGCTGTTCATCGTCACGCATGCAATCGTGCTCGTGGGCTGCCTTGTGATGCACGGCCATAACCTGCCGGCGATGGCGGGACAGCTCAGCGACGGACTGCGGAGCGATTACCACCAGCTCGGCCTGTGGGCGATTTTCCTGATTTTCATGAACGCGTACTCGCGCGGCGCGGGCACCTACACGGGCATCGAGGCGGTGTCCAACGGCGTGCCCATCATGCGCGAGCCGCGGGTGGCGACGGCCAAGCGCACGATGCTCTACATGGCGGCCTCGCTCGCGATCACCGCGGGCGGCATCCTCCTCTGTTATGTGCTGGTGAACGCTGCGCCCGAAGAGGGCAAGACGCTGAACGCCGTCCTGATCGAGCGGCTCGGGTTCGGCTCGTGGTTTGTGGTGCTTTCGCTGGTCGCGGAGGGCGGGTTGCTGTTCGTGGCCGCGCAGACCGGCTTCATCGACGGTCCGCGCGTGATGGCGAACATGTCGCTCGACGGCTGGCTGCCGCACCGGTTCAGCGTGTTGTCGGAGCGGCTGACGATGCATTACGGTGTGCTGCTCATCGGCGGCGCATCCATCATGAGCCTGTTTTACACCGGCGGTGATGTGACCGCGCTGGTGACGATGTATTCGATCAATGTCTTCGTGACCTTCTCGCTTTCACAGCTCGGCATGTGCCGCTTCTGGATCGCCAAGCGCCGGGAGGAAAGCGCGGCGTGGCTCCGTCCGCTGCTGCTGCACAGCGTGGCGCTGACGCTCTGTGCCCTCATCCTCATCATGGTCGTGGTCGAGAAATTCACCGAGGGTGGCTGGATGACGCTGCTCGTCACCTCGGCGCTCATCGGGCTCTGCTGGCTGATCCGCCGGCATTACCGCGACGTGCAGGCACGCCTGCGGCACCTTTCGGAAATCCTGGTCGACCTGCCGAAATCCTCGCACGTCGCGCCGGCCGACGCGGTGCTTGATCCGGCGCAGCCGACTGCGGTGATGCTCGTGGCGGCCTACAGCGGCCTGGGCGTCCATTCATTGCTGGCGGTGTTGCGCACGTTTCCACGGCATTACAAGCAGGTCGTCTTCGCGTCGGTGGGCGTGCTCGATTCGGGCAACTTCAAGGGGGCGGAGGAGGTGGAGCACCTCGAGGTGAAGGTACGCGCCGACCTCGAAAAATATTGCGAGCTGGCGCGCGGGCTCGGCCTGCCCGCGGCCTTCCGGCTGGGCAGCGGCATCGACCCGGTGTCCGAGGCGGTGAAACTGTGCGAGGGAATCGCGGGGGAATTTCCGCGCGCGGTGTTTTTCGGCGGCAAGCTCATCTTCCAACGCGAGACGTGGTGGGGCCGAGTGCTGCACAACGAGACGGCCTTTGCCATCCAGCGCCGCCTGCAATGGCTCGGCCGGCCGATGCTGGTGCTGCCCGTGCGCGTCGGCGGATGAGCCTCAGGTGGCCGGTGCCGTGGCCGTCCGCACTCGCTGGGCGGCCGCGGCCATGAAATAGTTCTGCGCGGAAAACGACGGCTCGCCCTCGGCCCGTGGCAGCGGCAGGTAGGCGCCGTTGGCCTGCAGCAGGCGGGCGCCGTCGTTGTCCTGCAGCTCCATCGAGAGGAGATCGTCGGTGAGGCGGCGGCGCAGATCGGGATCGTCGATGGGGAAGAGCACCTCGATGCGGCGGAAAAAATTACGTGGCATCCAGTCGGCGCTGCCGGCCAGGACGAGCGGCTCGCCGCCGTGGTTTTCAAAATAGAAGACGCGCGCGTGCTCGAGAAAGCGGCCGACGATCGAGCGCACGCGGATGTTTTCGCTGAGCCCGCGCACGCCGGGCACAAGGCAGCAGATGCCGCGCACGATGAGGTCGATCTGCACGCCGGCCTGCGAGGCGGTGTAGAGGTTGTCGATGGTGGCTTTGTCCACGAGTGAGTTCATCTTGACCAGGATGCGCGCGGGCTGGCCGGCGGCGGCGTGGGCGGCCTCGCGCTGGATCAGCTCCTGCAGGCGCGGGTGCAGGTTGAACGGCGCGACGAGCAGGTGGTTGAACTCCGGTGCGCGGCTGAAGCCGGTGAGCGAGTTGAAGAGGCTGGCGACGTCGGCGGTGATGTGCGCGCGGCTGGTGAAGAGGCTGAGGTCGCTGTAGAGGCGCGCGGTGCGCGGGTTGTAGTTGCCCGTGCCGAGGTGTGCGTAGTGGCGCAGGGCGGTGCCTTCGCGGCGGACGACGAGGCAGAGCTTGCAGTGGGTCTTGTGGCCGACGAGGCCGTAGACGACGTGCACGCCGGCCTCCTCGAGCTGGCGGGCCCACTGGATGTTGTTGGCCTCGTCGAAGCGGGCCTTCAGTTCGACCAGCGCGGTGACCTGCTTGCCATTGCGCGAGGCCTCGATGAGAGCGCGCACGATCGGCGAGTCACCGCTCGTGCGGTAGAGCGTCTGCTTGAGGGCGAAAACCTGGGGATCGCGCGCGGCCTGCTCGACAAACTCGACGACGGGCGTGAAGGCGTCGTAGGGGTGATGCAGGAGCACGTCCTGCGCGCGCAGCGTCTCGAAGACGATGGAAATGTGGCGTAGCGGCGAGACGTTGACGGGCGAGAATGGCGGGTACTTCAGCTCCGGCCGGTCGATGTCGTAAAGGCTCATCAAGCGCATGAGGTTGAGCGGGCCGTTGAGCCGGAAGACGTATTCGTGCGAGAGACCGAGGTGGTCGCAAAGCGTGCTGAAGATGGGTTCGTTCACGCCCTCCTCGATTTCCAGCCGCACGGCGGCGCCGCGGCGGAGATTGCGCAATTCTTCTTCGATTTTCTTGAGTAGGTTTTCCGCCTCTTCCTCGTCAATGTAAAGGTCGCTGTTGCGCGTGACGCGGAAGGCCTGCGCGCCGGTCACGGTGTAGCCTGGGAACAGCTGGCCGGCGCAGAGCTTGATGATGTCGCTGAGGAAAATGTACCGCTGCGGGCTGCTTTTCGACGGCTCGATGTTGACCAGGCGCGGCAGGATCCGCGGCACGGGCAGGATGGCGATCATGTTCTCGACCTCGGGCGTCGACGGGTTGTCGAGCGAAACGACGACGTTGTGGGTCTTGTTGCCGAGCTGCGGAAACGGATGGGACTGGTCGAGCGCCAGCGGGGTGAGCACGGGAAAAACCTGCTCCTGAAAGTAGGTCTTCACCCAGTTTAGCTCCGAGCGGCTCAACTCGGGAGCGGTCTTGAAAACGATGCCCTCCGCTGCCAGCGCCGGCACGAGCTGGTCCTGCCAGCATCGGTACTGGTCCTCGACGAGGGAGGCGACGACGGAGTGGATGCGGCGGAGCTGTTCGCGCGGGCCGAGGCCGTCGATGCTCGGCTCGGTCACGCCGCCATCCACCTGCTGGATGATGCCGGCGACGCGGATCTCAAAAAATTCGTCGAGATTGGAGCTGACGATGGCGAGGAACTTCACCCGCTCGAGCAGCGGAATCCGGTCGTTTTGTGCGAGTTCGAGCACGCGGCGCTCGAAGGCGAGCCAGGAAAGCTCGCGGTTGAAATAGGCGGCCTTGTGGGCCTGCGGCAGGTTCCCGGCGGCCGGTTCAACGGGCGTGGCCGGCGCGGACACCCCGTTCACTGAGGCAGCGGCGGCAGGCGGGGCGGAAACTTTGCTGGTGCGCTTGGCCATTGGAAACGAACGGTGTAAAAGGCAAGAATGACAAAAATAGGCGCCGGCAGGCCTCGAAACGAGGTTTTTGTGGCGCTTTTCAAAAATGTAACATGCGAGAAAGCACCACCCTGGCAAACTCGGCGGTGGCTCAGGTGCCGACGACCGTCTGGATATTGACGAATTCGCGAATGCCGAAAGGCCCAAGCTCCCGGCCATAGCCGCTTTGCTTCACGCCGCCAAAGGGCATCGAGGGATCGGACCGCACAAAATCGTTGATAAAAACGGCGCCGGCCTCGATTTCGCGCGCAAGAGCGGCGGCGCGCCTTCTGTTTCTGGTAAAAATCGCGGCACCGAGGCCGTAAATGGAATCATTGGCCACGCGCAGAGCCGCGGCTTCGTCCCGCACGGGAATGATGCCCGCGACCGGTCCGAAGAGTTCCTCATCGTAGGCGGGCATGCCGGGGGCGACGTCAGTGAGCACGGTGGGTGGATAGAAAAATCCGGGTCCGGCCGGAAGCCGGCCCCCGAGCAGAAGACGGGCGCCGCGTCGCACGCTTTTTTGCACCTGTTCGTGCAAACCGGCCCGCAGGTCCTCGCGCGCGAGCGGGCCGACATCCGTCGCAGGCTCGCGCGGATCGCCGGTCCGCCGCGCGGCCATGCATGCGACAAATTTTTCCTCAAACACGGTGCGGACGCGATCGACCACGATGAAACGTTTGGCGGCAATGCAGCTCTGGCCGTTGTTGACCAGCCGTGCGGCGGCGCAAATTTCGGCGGCCTGGTCGAGGTCGGCATCGGCGAGGATCAGATAGGCATCGCTGCCGCCGAGCTCGAAGACGCCCTTTTTCATTGCGGCGCCGGCTTGCGCGGCGACCTCTTTGCCGGCGGCCGTGCTGCCGGTGAGTGTCACGGCGCGCACGCGCGGATCGGCGATGAGCGCGGGGATCTTTTTTGACGGGACGAGCAGCGTCTGCAGCACATGACGCGGTGCGCCGGCGGCGGAGAAAAGTTTTTCGATGGCAAGCGCGCAGCCGCTGACGTTGGAGGAATGCTTGAGCAGGAGGACATTGCCGGCCATGAGTGCGGGCGCGGCGGCGCGGAAGAGCTGCCAGAATGGGAAATTCCACGGCATGATGGCGAGGACGACGCCGAGCGGCGTGAAGCCGACGTGGGAATTTTTAGGCGCGCCGGGCGGATGTTCGTCGGCGAGAAAGGCCGCGCCATATCGCGCGAAATGGTCGCAGCCCAGCGCGCATTTTTCGATCTCGGCGCGCGCCTGCGCCATCGGTTTGCCCATCTCGGAGACCATGAGCCGGGCGAGATCATCGCGCTGCGCGCGCAACACCCGGGCGAGGGCCCGCACATGCCGGGCGCGTTGAGCGAAGGAAAGCCGGCGCCAGCCTTCAAAGGCCGCCTGCGCACGCGTGATCGCAGTGACAATTTGTGCCGGAGTGTGCTCGTGATAGGCACGAAGGCGCCGTCCGGTGGCGGGATCGATGGAGACAAAGGCCATGGCAGGATGGACAGCATTTGGCGCCGGACGTTCGCCGTCTGCTTGATTCCGTTCGGCTTAATTTCTTATCGGATAAGGCGGCACGGGCGGCAGGTTCCGCTCCTGGGTCTTGAGTTCGTCGAGAATGACCTCGATGGCCTTGTCGAGCTGCTGGTCTTCGCCGCGGAATTCGCGCGCGGGATCGTTGTCCACCACGATGTCGGGATCGACGCCGTGGCCCTCGATGATCCAGCCCTGACCATCCTTCGAATAGGGCGCAAACTCGGGCCGGTTGAGGAAGCCGCCGTCCACCAGAGGCAGGGTTTCGCGGATGCCGACCACGCCGCCCCAGGTGCGTTTGCCGATGAGCTTGCCCAGCCCAAGGGTCTTGAAGCGATAGGGGAAGATGTCGCCGTCGGACGCGGAGAATTCGTCCATGAGGGTGACCTTGGGGCCGAGCAGCATCTCGTCGGGATCCGGCGTCGGCGTGCCGTAGCGCGTGACCTCGACCATCGCCAATTCACGGCGCAGGCGGTCGATGATCATGGGCGAGACAAAGCCGCCGCCGTTGCTGCGGACGTCGACGATAAGGGCCTTTTTTCGCAATTGCGGATAGAAGTGCTTGGCGAATTCGTTGAGGCCGTCGAAGCCCATGTCGGGGATATGCACGTAGCCGACCTTGCCGCCGGTCTTCCGGTTCACGTAGTCGATGTTGTGCTGCACCCAAGTGTAATAATAGAGCGGCGTTTCATCGGCGATGGGCACCACCGTGACGTCGCGTGCGCCGTTGTCGTCGGGCTTGGAGTTGACCCGGAGCACCACCTGCTTGCCGGCAGTGCCGATGAGCAGCTGGTAGAGGTTGGCGACTTGCGAAACGGGCGTGCCGTTGATGGCGAGCAGGTAATCGCCTTCCTTCACGTCAACGCCGATCTCGGTGAGGGGCGAGCGAGTGGCCTCCTGCCAGTTCTCGCCGCGAAGGATTCTGTCGATGCGATAGGCGCGCGTGACGGAATCGCGCGAGAACGTGGCGCCGAGCAGCCCCATGGGAATGCGCGGCACGTCGGGACGGTCACCGGCGCCGACATAGGTGTGGCCGCTGTTGAGTTCGCCGATGAGTTCACCAATGAGGTAGGTGAGGTCGTTGCGGTGCTGGACGTAAGGCAGAAGCGCGGCGTATTTCGCGCGCAGGGCGGGCCAGTCCACGCCGTTCATGTTGGGCGCGTAAAAACAATCACGCATCTGGCGCCAGCATTCGTTGTAGATTTGTGTCCATTCGGCCCGGCGGTCGAGGTGCATCTCCAGGTTGGAAAGATCGAGCTTGTTGTCCTTCAGTTCGATCTTGGCCGAGGGCAGATCGATGAGCGCGTAGTCGTCGCCGGATTTGACCAGCATCTTTTTAAGGTCGGCGGTGATTTCAAAGCCCCCGACTTCGCCGAGCTCGGTTTCCTTGCGCTCCTTTAGATCATAGACGGCAAGCGTGCCTTTGACGGTGGGCGGGCCTTCGATGTCGTCGTCATCGTTCTCGTCACCCTGGCGGAGATAGAAGATTTTTCCGTCCGCCATCTGGATGAAGCCGTAATTGGCGGGTATGACCGGCAGGCCGACCAGCCGATCCTTGAGGCCATCCTCATCGACTTTGACGACGACGGCCTTTTTTTCACCGTCTTTTTCGTCCTTCCCGTTGGCGGCCTTGTCGTCGGATTTTTTGTCATCTCCGCCGATGGCCACCTCGTCGCTTTTCGGTGCGAGCGGGGAAGGGGTCGCCTTGGCCAATGTGACGAGGTAAACGCGCTGCATGTTGCGATAGACATGCTCGAACTCGGTGTCGCCGAGTAGCGGCTTGAAATCGCGGCTGGAGGCGAAGAGCAGGTATTTGCCGTCGTCGCTGAAGGCGGGCGAGTCGGCGGCATACCAGCCGTCGGTGACCTCAAGGCGCTTTTGCGAGTCGAGCGAGTAGAGCCAGACCTTGGTCAGCGATTCGTCCTCGGGGCGTGCATAGGCCACCCATTTGCTGTCGGGCGACCAGGCGTAGTTCATGATTTCAAAGGCGGTAGCCCGGTCCACTTTCGTGATGGTTTTTGTTCCGACATCCACGAAGCGCAGGCGCTGGCGGCGGTCGCTCCAGAGGAGCTTCTTGCTGTCTGGCGACCAGAGGGGCGCGTAATAATACGTGTCCGCACCGCTGGTGATCTGGACCGGTTTGGCGCGGCCATCCTGCGAGCGGATGAAAAGCTCGTTTTCGCCTGTCTCGTCGGAAACATAGGCGATCCATTTGCCGTCGGGCGACCAGATGGCGTCGCGCTCGTGCGCGCCGGAGGTGTCGGTGAGGTTGCGGGTCGCGCCGTCCTTGGCCGGCACGGTGAAGACGTCGCCGCGTGCGACGACGACGGCGCGCTTGCCGTCGGGCGCCGGATGCACGTCGGTCACGAACCGGGCGACGTTGACCAGCTCGGTGCGGCTGCCGGCGAAATCCTCCTTTATGACAATGGGAACCTGGCGCGCCTTTTGAGTCTTCAAATCAAAGTGCCAGATATAGCCGGCCTGCTCGAAGACGATGCCGCCGCGGCCGAGCGAGGGGAACTTGAGGTCGTAGTCCTTGAAGAAGGTGTGCTGCTTCGTCTGCCTGGTCGCGAGGTCGTAGCTGAAGAGATTCATGTGCCCGTCGCGGTCGGACGCGAAATAGATTTTGTCGTCCGGCGCCCACATCGGGATGATGTCCTGCGCGGGGTTGTTGGTGATGTTTTCGAGCGCGCGGGTCTTGAAATCAAAAATCCAGATGTCGTCGGCCTGGCCGCCGCGGTAGCGCTTCCAGGTGCGAAATTCCCGGAAGACGCGGTTGTAGGCCATCTTCGAGTCATCGGGGGAAAATGACATGAAGCCGCCGCGCGGCACGGGCAGCTGTTGCGGCAACTCGGCATCGAGGCCGACCGAATACAGCTGCCCGATGAAGTCATCAATCGAGCGCATGCGTGAGCGGAACACGATCTCGGGCCGGGTGTTCTTCCAGGCCATCACGAGGTTGTTCGGCCCCATGCGGTCGGAGACATCGTCGCGACCGAGCGTCGCGGTGAAGGTCAGGCGCCGGGGCGCGCCGCCATCGGCGGGCATGACATAGACTTCGGTGTTGCCGTCGTATTGCGCGGTGAAGGCGAGCTGCGTGCCATCGGCGGAGAAGCGCGGAAACACGGCGTAACCCGGGCCGTTGGTCAGCCGGCGCGCGACGCCGCCATCCAGGCCGACCGTGTAAAGCTGGCCGGCGTAGGAAAACACGATCTGCGAGCCGTTGGTGGCGGGAAAGCGGAGCAGGCGCGTCTGCTCGGTGGCAGCGGGTGTCTGTGCGGAGAGGCCGATGGCGGACAACGCAAATGCCAAGGCGAGTCGGGCAAGTTTCAGCATAGCGGAGACAATAAACTTAATTCTGGCAGTGGGTGGTTCCAGAGCCAGTCAAATTGCCCGAGAATTCAGAAATTGCACAAGAATCAGTTTGGCGCTGATCATTCCTTCCGATTATCGGTTCGGCATGGATCTCATCGATTACCATGCAAAAAATACGGGCCAGCTCTGAAGGCTTGGTCTATGCTGCACAAGCGACCAGATTTTAATCCTCGGGAAATGATCACACGCCTTGACCACGTTCAGCTTACGATGCCTGCGGGACAGGAGACCGCGGCGCGAAAATTCTTTGGCGAACTGCTGGGAATGGAGGAAGAGCCGAAGCCTCCGGCCTATGCGGTTCGCGGTGGCTGCTGGTTCCGGTCCGGCAGCGTGCTGGTGCACGCGAGCGTCGAGCCAGGGTTTCTGCCCCAGAAAAAAGCCCATCCGGCGCTTTGCGTCCGCGACCTGGAGGCATTGTGCCGCCGGCTCAGCGCCGAAGGATTTCCCGTCATCCCGGAAACGACGCTACCGGATCGAAAGCGCGTCTATACATCCGATCCCTTCGGCAACCGGATCGAGCTCATTCAGGATGGCGATGGTTTTGGGCAGAGGTGAAAGCCGGCCCGCCGAAAACGGCCCGGCTTTTTCGCTCAGACGTTCTCCAGAATCTTGTAGAGCCGGGCGACCATCTTCGTCGGGTCGTCGAGCAGGCCGGCGGCGAGGAGGGCGTTGTCGAGCAGCTGCTCGGCCACGAGCGCGGCGCGCTCGGGCGCGGATTCGCGGGCGGCCGCCAGGCGTTTGATGACGGCATGACGCGGATTGATGGCGAACTCGACCCGCGCGGGGGTGTCGGCGCCGTCCTTGTTCATCGCCTTCATCATGCGGCGCAGGTGGGGTGACATCATCTGGTCGGCGTTGAGCGCGGCGGCGGGCGAACCGACGAGGCGGTCGCTGGCCTTCACCTCGGCCACACGGTCGCCGAGCGTTTGCTTGAGCCACTCGGTGAGTTTCTTCACGTCGGCCTCGGCCAGTGCGTCGCCGTCGGGCGGCTGTGGCAGTTCATCGAGCTTCACGTCGGCGTTGTCGGCGGCACTGAATTTCTTGCCATCGAACTCGCGCAGCTGGTTCATCACGTAGTCGTCCATCGGGTGGGCGCAGAGCAGCACCTCGAGATTGCGGGCGCGGAAGCCTTCGAGATAAGGGCCGGCCTCGAGCGACTCGCGGCTCTGGCCGACGAGGAAATAAATCTCCTTCTGGCCGTCCTTCATCCGTGAGCAGTAGGCGGCGAGGCTGGTGAGCTTGCCCTTCTCGGTGAGCGTGGATTCGAAACGCAGCAATTTCACCAATGCATCCTTGTGCGTGAAGTCGAGCGCGGCGCCTTCCTTCAGGAACAGGCCGAACTCGCCGAAAAATTCCGCGTAAACGTCGGGCTTCGCCTTGGCTTCGTCCTCGAGGAACTTGAGGAAGCGCTTGGTGATGACCTTGCCGATTTTATCGAGCAGGGCCTTGTCCTGCATCGTCTCACGCGAGATGTTCAGCGGCAGATCCTCGCTGTCGATCACGCCTTTGAGGAAGCGCAGCCACTCGGGCAGGAGGTCCTTGGGCTTCGAATCGATGAGCACCTTGCGGCAGTAAAGCGCGACGCCCGGCTCGGTGCGGGCGAGGCCGAGCTTTTCAGGGTTGTCCTTCGGCACGAAGAGCAGCGCGTTGATGGAGAGGGGAGCGTCGGCCGAAAAATGCAGGCGCAGGCGCGGCTCGTCGAAGGCGTGGGCCTGGAACTTGTAGAACTCGGTGTATTCCTCGTCCTTGATCTCGTTTTTATTGCGCAGCCAGAGCGCCTGCACGGTGTTAAGGCGCTTGCCGTTGAGATTGATGGGAAACGTCACGAACGCGCTGTAGCGCTCGAGGATTTCCTTGATGCGCCATTCCTGGCTGAACTCGGAGCACTCGTCCTTCAGCTCGATGACGATTTTCGCGCCGCGCCGCTGGCCGTCGCTTTCCTCGATTTCATAGCTGCCGGCGCCGTCGCTCGTCCAGAGCTGGCCGGGCTCGCCCGCGCGCCATGAGTGGGTGAAGACCTTGACCGATTTCGCGACCATGAACGCGGAGTAGAAGCCGACGCCGAACTGACCGATGAGGCCGGCGTTTTTCTGCGCGCCCTCGCTCAGCGCCTTGAGGAAGGCCTTCGAGCCGGAGTGGGCGATGGTGCCGAGGTTTTCGACGAGTTCGGCGCTGGTCATGCCGATGCCGAAATCCTGGATCGTGAGCGTCTTGGCCTTGTCGTCGGTCGTGAGGTTGATCTCGAGCGGCAGGTTGTCGTCGAAGACCTCCTTTTCGGTGAGCTGGAGGTGGCGGAGCTTTTCCAGCGCGTCGGAGGCGTTGGACACCAGCTCGCGCACGAAGATTTCTTTCTCGGTATAGAGCGAATGGATGACGATATCGAGCAGCTGCTTGATCTCGGCCTGGAATTCGAATTTCTGCGGCGTGGCGGTGGACATGGGTGGATGAGTTGAGAGTCAGTAGCTGAGAGTTGAGGGTTAAGAAGTAAAAGCTGAAAGGACGAAAAGACAAAAAGAGCCTGCCAGTTTAGCAGGCTTTGGCAAAAATCAAGCGGCCTAATGCGTGCGAGTCTAAATCATTTTTTGGCCCTAGAATTTATGTAGCGAGCTACGTATTTGTATTTGTCCAGAATCTGCGGGTTTTCTTCGGAAGAGAATTTTTTAATCATCTCATTCACAAACAGTTTCATTCCTGAGATGGGTTTTGCTACATTTGTTTCCCCGCCCAGTGAAACTAGTGTGGATTCTTTCAAATAATCCAATGCCAATGCATTATCTTCGTCGTGCATTAGCATTTCCTTGCACTTTTCTTTCATGGCATATGCCACTCTTTGATCTTCTGCCGATGCATATGATTTATTTTCGAATGAATCCAGCCATTCCAAAATTGAATCACTTAAGACTACTCGAGGATAAACTGCGACTTTGCTTTCAAGCCGATATGCTTCGGCTAATGCGGGTCCGTAAATATCGCTGCTGTTTAAACTGCAACCCGCGCCAATTGCTATGCCCGCTCTGAATGGAAACCCGCGATCTAATCCACAAAGCATCATTGATGCACAGGCACACAGGGCACTGTATGTGCTGCCCAATGGGTAGTGGCCATCTTCTCTCAGCGGGAAAAATAAAACCAACCCATCGGAAAATCGTTGGGATCTGATTCCGGTGATTCTGTATTTTTGAACTTTCTCTCCTACATCTTTACTTATTCCTTCGATTTCTGATTGGTGCCAATCGTTGGAGGAATCTATAAAATTCGAGAAATTGTGTTGAATGAATTGAACCGCTTCCAGCGATCTTAGGATTTTATTTCTAAATGCGTCGTATGCCTCAACATTCGCTTTTGGGGGCATGAACAGGAGGCCCTCCATTTGGGCTCGTTGGCCTAACACGTCAATGAACGCTACAAGGTAATGCTGAATGATTACTTGAGGCATGGGTGCAGTGACCTTCACCCGCCGAGGTAGGCGGCCTTGAGCTGCGGGTCGTTGCGGAGGTCCTGGCTTGGGCCCTGGAGGGCGATGCGGCCGGTTTCGAGGACGTAGGCGTAGGTTGAAATTTCGAGTGCGAGTTTGGCGTTCTGTTCGACCAGCAGGATGGTGATGCCGCGGGTCTTATTGATCTCGATGATCTTTTCGAAGATCGTGGAAATCAGGCGCGGGGCGAGGCCGAGCGAGGGCTCATCAAGCATGAGAAATTTCGGATTGCCCATGAGCGCACGGCCGATGGCGAGCATCTGCTGTTCGCCGCCGGAGAGCGTGCCGGCGCTTTGCTTGAGGCGTTCCTGCAGGCGCGGAAAAATGCTGAAGACGTGTTCGCGGTTTTTTGCGTTGAGCGCCGGGTCGTTCTGCAGATATGCGCCCATCGCGAGGTTTTCGTCGACGGTCAGGTTGGCGAAGACCATGCGGCCCTCGGGCACGTGGCAGAGGCCGCGGGCGACGATCCGGTGCGCGGGCAGGGCGGTGATGTCCTCGCCGAGAAACTCGACCCGGCCGCTTTTCGCGCGAAGCAGTCCAGAGATGGTCTGAAGCGCGGTGGTCTTGCCCGCGCCGTTGCCGCCGACGAGTGTGACGATGGCGCCGGCGGGAACTTCGAGCGAGACGCCGTTGAGCGCTGCAATGGCGCCGTAGCTGACGGAGAGGTCGGTGACGCGAAGCATGTCTGATTTCACCGCGGAGACGCGGAGGGCGCGGAGTTCGGAAAGAATTTCATGGGGCCGGCCTTTTCTCTGGGTTCTCCGTGTCTCTGTGGTTAAGTATCATCAGTGATGGGATAGATTTTTCTGATGGTCCTCGCCGAGGTAGGCCTCGATGACCTTGGGGTTGTTCTGGATTTCGACGGGCGGGCCCTCGGCGATTTTTTCGCCGTAATCGAGCACGGCGATGCGCTCGCACACGCCCATGACGACACGCATCGAATGCTCGACGAGGAGGATGGTGAGCTTGAACTGCTCGCGCAGGCGCGGGATGAGTTTTATGAGTTCGACCTTCTCGGTGGCGTTCATGCCGGCGGCAGGTTCGTCGAGCAGGAGCAGCCGCGGCTGGGTGGCGAGGCAGCGGACGATTTCGAGGCGGCGCTGTTCGCCATAGGGCAGCGACTTCGCGGGCGCGTCGCGGAAACGGAGCAGATTGAACAATTCAAGCAACTCCTCGGCGCGGCGGGCGATGTCGGCCTCGTCGGCCCGGAATTTTTTTCCGCGGACGAGGGTTTGCAGGGGTGAAGTGACGCGGTGGAGGTTGCAGGCGGCGCGGACGTTGTCGAAGACGCTGAGATGGCCGAAGAGGCGGATGTTTTGAAAGGTGCGCGCGATGCCGAGCGCGGCGATGTCGTCGGACCGCAGTCCGCGTAGGTCGCGTCCGGCGAAAAGCACGCGGCCGGAGTCGGCCGGATAAACGCCGGTGATGAGATTGAAGACGGTGGTCTTGCCTGCGCCATTGGGGCCGATGAGCCCGATCAATTCGCCCTCGCCGAGTGTGAGGTCGACGGCATCGACGGCGGTGAGGCCGCCGAAGCGGACCGTGGCCTTTTCGAGCTGGAGCAGGGGGGCGGGCATGGCGGATCAGACCCTGGCCTTGCCGAAGCGGAAATTGAACAGGCCCTGCGGTCGCGCGAGCATGAGCACGATGAGGAGGAAAGAGTAAATGAGCATGCGGTACTCTGATAGCGAGCGCAGTTGCTGCAGGCCGGTGAGGTCGGCGGCCGAGCGCAGGCCCTCGGGCAGCAAGGTGAGCAGAATCGCGGCGAGGATGACGCCGACGGTGTTGCCCATGCCGCCGAGGATGACCATGACGACGATCTCGATGCTGCGCATGAAGTCGAAGCCGCGCGGATCGATGGAGAGCTTGTAATGTCCGTAGAGGCCGCCTGCGATGCCGGCGAAGAACGCGGCGACGACGAAGGCGGTGATCTTATAGCGCGTGGTGTTGAGGCCGATGGCCTCGCTGGCGATCTCGTCGTCGTGGGTCGCGAGAAAGCCGCGGCCGTAAGTGGAGTTCACGAGGCAGACGACCACGAAGACCGTGAGCGCGACGGCGCCATAGGTCCATGCGAAGTTCGTGTAGGGCGGCAGGCCGATGAAGCCGAGCGCGCCGCCGACGGCGTCGATGTTCTGGAAAACGACGCGGATGATTTCGCCGAAGCCAAGCGTGACGAGCGCGAGATAATCGCCCTTGAGCCGCAGCGAAGGGATGCCGACGACCAGGCCGGCCAGCGCGGCGGAGAGACCGCCCGCCAGCAGCGCGAAAAAAAAGAGCACATTCTGCGTGAGCGCTGTGCCACCGGCATCGCCGAATAACTTTGGCCCGAGGAAGACCGTGACGCAGCCGGAAAGATACGCGCCAATGGACATGAAGCCCGCGTGGCCGAGCGAAAACTGCCCGGTGTGGCCGTTGACGAGGTTGAGCGAGACGGCGAGGATGATGTTGATGCCGATGCTGGTGAGGACATCGAGAAAGTAGGGGTCGATTTTGTCCGAGAAAATCGAGACGGCGACTGCGGCGAGGAGCGCGGCGATCAGGGCGAGATGGGCGCGCGGCATGAGGTCAGACCTTTTCGACGGTGAATTTTCCCAGCAGGCCGGCGGGTCGGAAAAGCAGGATTAGGATGAGCACGCCGAACGCGATGGCATCCTTGTAGGTCGAGAACTGGCTGCCGCTCACAAATGTCTCGACTGTGCCGAGGATAAGGCCGCCGAGCGCGGCACCGGGGATGTTGCCGATGCCTCCGAGGATGGCGGCGACGAAGGCCTTCAGGCCCGGCATCACGCCCATGAGTGGGTCGATCGACGGATAGTTGAGCGCGTAGAGGACACCGCCCGCGCCGGCGAGCGCGGAGCCGAGGGCGAAAGTGAAGCTGATGACGCGGTCGTTATTGATGCCGACGAGCTGTGCGGCCTTGGGATTAAGCGAGACGGCGCGCATGGCGGTGCCGATCCGGGTGCGAAAAACGATGAACTGCAGCGCGACGAGCAGTGCCGCGGCCACGCCGATGACGAGCAGCTGGCTGCTGGAGATGACCAGCGGGCCGAGCGTGAGGTTCTTGACGGGAAAAACGCCGGGAAAGGTCCGGGGCTCCGCGCCGAAGACGGCCTGGCCGGTGGATTCAAGCAGCAGCGACACGCCGATGGCGGTGATGAGGACGTTGAGCGTGGGCGCGCCGCGCAGCCGGCGGTAGGCGAGGCGCTCGATCAGCATGCCGAGCAGCGCGCAGGCAAGCATGGCAGTGGCGAGGATGACGAGGCTGCCCCACACGGTGCTGTGGGGCAGATGCTGTCCGACGAAGTAACCCACGAAGGCGCCGACCATGAAAACGTCGCTGTGCGCGAAGTTGATAAAACGCAGCACGCCATAGACCATCGTATAGCCGAGCGCGATGAGGGCGTAAATCGCGCCAAGGGAAAGACCATTGAGCAGTTGCTGGAGGAATTCGGTCATGCGAAAAATCGAAAGCCGAACGTCAAGAGTCGAAGTTCCCGGTCTTGGCAACCACCCCTCACGGTTCGACGGTCTGCAGGAAATTGAACTGGCCGTCCTTTACTGTGATGATGACCGCTCCCTTTGTGGCATTGCGGTGGGCGTCGATGGTCGTTTGGCCCGTGACGCCGGGGAAATTCTTCGTGGCGGCGAGAGCGTCGCGGATTTTCCTCCCGTCGGTCGAGGCGGCGCGCTTGATGGCATCGGCCAGGACCATCGCGGAATCGTAGCCGAGGGCGGCCATGGCGTCGGGGGTCTGGCCGTCGAAGCGCGCCTGGAATTTTTTCACGAAGGCCTGCACGGCGGGCGTGGGGATTTGCGGCGAATAATGCGTCGAATAGTAGCAGCCCTCGACGTCGGCGCCGCCGATCTGGACGAGCTCGGGTGCCTCCCAGCCGTCGCCGCCGAAGATGGGCACGCCGAGGATGCCGAGTTCGTGGGCCTGCTTGCAGATGAGCGCGGCCTCGGTGTAGTAGCCGGGCACGAAGATGGCCTCCACCCCCGCCGCCTTGATGGCGGTGAGCTGGGCATGGAAGTCCTTGTCGCCCTCGGAATACTTGAGGTCGCTCACGATCTGACCGCCATCGGCGGTGAAGCGGTCCTTGAAAAACTTGGCGAGGCCGACGCTGTAGGCGGATGAGACCGAGGTGAGCACGGCGACGTGGCGGGCATGGAGCGTGTCCTTGGCAAACTTGGCCAGCACGGTACCCTGGAACGGATCGATGAAGCAGACGCGGAAGATGTAGCTGCCGGTGTCGGTGACCTTGGGGTTGGTCGAGGACGGCGAAATCATGGGAATGCGCGCGGCCTGGCAGACGGGCGCGGCTTCGAGCGAGCGGCTGGAGGCGACCTCGCCGAGGATGGCGACGACCTTGTCGCGGGCGATGAGCTTGCGCACGGCAGTGGAGGATTCGCCGGGTTTCGACTGGTCGTCCTCGGTGAGGAGATCGAGTTTCCGGCCGAGCACGCCGCCGGCATCATTGAGTTCCTCGATGGCGAGGAGGGTGCCCTTGTGCGAGGACTGGCCAAAGGCGGCCTCCTTGCCGGTGAGCGAGGCGTATTCGCCGATTTTTATGGCCGTGTCGGCGGCGTGTGCAGCGAGGGCGGCAACAGCGAAGAGGGCGGGGAAGACGAGTATGTTGAGCAAGCGGGAGGTCATGAACGGGAGGATGATTTTCGTCGGCAGGTAAGCTTGCCCCAGCAAAGAAGAGTGGCGGCGGGCGGGCAATCAAACTGTGCGACGGTTTTGACCGATACAGCAGGGAGTGTTCCCACGGCGCGCTTCGGCTTTGCTTTCGGCGGAACGAAGCGTTTCATCGGCGGAGTGAACACCTTCGACCGCCATCTGTTGCGCGAATGGCTGAAAATCCTCGGACTCGTGCTGGCGGCGTCGCTCGGACTGCTGCTCATGCAGGTGATGTACGACAGCTTCCGCGACTTGCGCGATCTGGGCGCGAAGCCGGCCGACATGGCGGGATATTTTGCGGTGACGGTGCCGAGCTTTTTCGCCATCGTGCTGCCGTTTGCGCTGCTCGTGTCGCTGCTGTTCGCACTGGGCCAGATGCATAGGCAGCTCGAGTTCACCGCGATGCGGGCGGCGGGCGTGGGGCTGTTCCGGCTGACGCGCCCGATCTGGGCGGCGGGTGTGCTGTGCTGCGGGCTGACCTGGTGGCTCAATTCGAGCATCATCCCATGGTCGGTGGAGGAATCGCGCGCGGTGTTTGAAGACCTGCAGTTTCGCAAGGAGGCGAAATCGGCATCGGCCGATTATATCGGCGTGATTTATGACGTTGCCTTCGACAACCAGCGCGCGGGGCGGGTGTGGTTTTTCGACCGTTTCAGCCAGTTTACCCAGCGCGGCTACGGGGTGAGCGTATCGGAGCTCGACGCGCGCCGCCGCGAAACGCGACGGCTGCTGGCCGGCGAGGCATGGTTCGATGCGGCCCGGCATGCGTGGGTGTTCCGCCACGGACGGGAGCTGGACTTTGATGTGGAATCGGGCGTGCCGGGCAGTTCGCGGCCATTCGAGGAAAAAGTGGAGCCTGCTTTTGCCGAGGATCCGAAATTGATGATGCTCGTCGACCATCGGCCGGAGGATCTTTCGTTCTTCGAGTTGCGGCGGGTGATCGACTACTACCAGAGCATGGGCAACACGCGTGGCATCGCGTATGCGGTGCGTTATTTTGGGTTGCTGGCCGACACGCTCGGGCCGCTCATCGTCATTGGCATTGCGGTGCCCTTCGCGATGTCGGGCGTGCGCGTGAACCCGGCGGTGGGCGTGTCGAAATCGATCGGGCTGTTCCTGCTTTATTACGTGCTGAGCACTTTCGCGGCGTCGCTGGCGACAAAGCAGCTCATGACGCCCGAGGTGGCGGCGTGGCTGCCGAACCTCGGCATGGCCGGGCTGGCGGCGTGGTTTTTTGCGCGGATGCGCTAGGGCAGCTTGCCGCTGGTTGACACGGTGTTGTCGCCGGCGCGCACGAGCACGGTGTAGGAGTTGAGATTTTTGGCCTCCGGCGACACGAAGAAGACATCACGGTAGTCGCCGTGGGGAATATCGAGCCGGTAAAAGATCGGTTGGTCGGGCTCGGGGCTTTCCGCGGTGCGGAAAGAGCAGGCCACTTCGGCCGGCAGGATGCCCTCGGTGACATTGCGAACGCGCGCCCAGATGCGCACCTGGCCGTTATCAAGCGGATGGGCCTCGATGCGGTCCAGCGAGACCAGAACGGTGTGGGCCCGCGAGACAGATGTATCGAGCGGCACGAGGACGATGCCGGTCCAGTCGTGCATGATGAGGTCGGTCGTAGTGCCGTCCGCGGTCAGGCCTTTGACTGGCGGGCGATTGGGATCGTCGGGTTTTTTATCATCGTCCGCCTTGGGAGGCGGTTGCGGTGCTTCCACCTGAGGTGCGGTGGCATTGGGTGCGAGCGAGGCTATAGCTTGGGGGAACTCGGTTTTGGGCTCGATTTTGTGAGGAAGAACTTCGGGTTCCGGCGTCGGTTGGGTGAGGCGTGTGACCACGCTTTCCGGCGTGGGCGGGGGCAAGGCCGCCTTGGGCGCAGGGGCATCCGCCGCCGGGGTCGGAGTAAGTTTTTGGCAGCCGGCTGGCAGGGTGATAAATGCGGCGCCAGCAGCGAGCAGGAAGAGAATGGGCGGGCGTTTCATGCGGGATGGGAAAGTGGCTGCCAGGGGATTTCTAGGGAGGGTTATCTAGGCGCAAAATTTTCTTAAGCCAAGCTGCGGTCATACCGATTGCCCTGATTTAACAACCGTTTACAAACGCCGGGAAAATAAGATGCAAACACGGCATAAGCATGCTGCACGGCGCGAAAAACGCGAGCACGCATCGGCGAATGTCACGCAACTCATTTACACTTCGGGAAGGGTTGCATCCGTTGCTTCGGACGCAAAAAGCACCGCAGAGGCGGGCTTCCCGACGTGGAAGTGCCCCGACCGGCTTGGTCGGGGCCTTCGGCAAAATTCTACGGGGCCGGAGGCTCGCTGGCATCGTCAGCCACTGGCAGCAAAGTGAGCACGCGCGTTTCCTTTTTGCCGTTGATGCGCAGCGAAACGGTCACGGGAATTTCCGTCGAGGTCATGCCAAGGCGGGAGATCATCGGGTCGGGATCGGCCGACTGGCCGGGGGCCAGTGTGAAATGATCGGGTTGCACGGCGAAATTGCCGAGATCGGATTTGAAATCGGTGATTTCCACCTTCAGCGGGTCGCTGGCGGCACTGGTCAACCTCAACCACAGCACAACGGGTGGCAGGGGACTTTCCGCCCGGCGATGCTGCAAGGCGTCGATCGTTTCCGCGGAAAAGTGTTTTTCTTCGTCCGAGGTATCATCATCCGACGGCATGCCGGGAATGGGTGCAGGCTTATAGCCGCCCTTTCCGCGACCGCGGCTGAGGGTGACCTCGGCGAAGAGCTTGCCATCGAAAAAGGCGTCTTTCGCCTTCAGCACCGGTAGCGGCTTGCCGTTGGGTCCGACCGGCGGGGCGGCCTCTATGTCTCGATGGTGATCGCCGCCGCAGCCATTGAGAAAAAAGGCCAGCGCCAGAACGAGCGCGCCAAGGGGGAAAAAACGGAAGAAGTGAGGCATAGAGAATGAGTTCAGGCTTGATTGGCGGTTTGACACGGCGCAACCGCCCAAGGTTGCAGGAAACTTCGCGGGTCGGCCGCCGTAGTTCAAGCCCAGTTGTAGTTAAAACTGATGCTGATGCGCTCGGCGTCCACGCGGTTGGGGGGCACTTCGTGGCGCAGCCAGCTCTCGAAAAGGATGAGGTTGCCCGCCTCGGCGGGATAGGTGACATGCGTCTTGTTTTCTCCGCGCGCGTCCGGCCGGCGGGGGGGCGCGGCCATGAAGCGGTCGAGCCGCGGATCCTCGAACTTCAGGCCCGGGCAGCCGGGCGGCGTGGCGACGTAATAGGTTCCGCTGATGAAGGAGAGCGGGTGCAGGTGGAGCGAATGCGCCGCGCTGGGGGGCATGATGTTGGCCCAGCAATCGGTCATGTGCACCTCGCGACCGCGCAGGTCGAGGTCGAGCCGGCGGGCAAACGCGCGCACATGCGGCGCGAGTCTTTTTTCCAGCGTGGCGAACGTGCTCGAAAATTTCTGCAGCCGCCCCATCGAGCCGTAACTGGTGTAGCCGCCGGGATAGTTTTTGGCCGACCATGTCCGGCCGGCGGAATCGTATTCGCGCAGCCGCCGGCACTCGTCGGCCAGCTCGGCGTTGAAGCGCGCGCCGCCGCGCTGCAGCGGCTCGCAGTAGATGAAGGTGGGAAACCACGCGCGAATCGGCATGCGTCACGCCTATCGCGGCGCCGGTGGCGCGCAAATGAAAACCTCCGGGGTTAGAACGCGTAGCCGAGGAGCAGCTTCAGCTCATTTCGCGTGATCGGGGCGTTGGTGATCTCCTCGTGGTGGTATTCATGCTGCAGGGTGAGCGTGATACCGCCGAAGAGATCTTTGACGAGGCTCAAGGTGTTGTCCACGCCGCCCGTGCCGCTGCTCGGGATATAGTAGGCGTTACCTTCCTGCTTGAACTTCAGCCCGTGCCAGATTTCCCATTCCGAATCGAGACGCACGGTCGGGTAGACATCATAGGTGCGGCTGTGGGCGGCGGGAATGTCGAATCGCGAAAAATAGGCGAGTACGGCCACGCGCACCTGGCTGCGGTCGGTCTGAAACAACTGGGTGCCCAGGCCGGTGCGCATTTGATACTGATCGATGGGGCTCTCGCGGATTTCATGCAGGTAATCCGGTTCGGCAATGGAGTAGAATGAGTGCGAGAGCTGGTGCTCCCAGGTGAATTTACCCTCGAAGTGGTCCTGCACGAGCAGGTTTTGGTTATAGAGGTAATCAACATTGGCATAGGCGAGATAGTGTTCCTTGCCGGAGAGGCGCTCGGCGGTGCCCTGAACCTTGGTTTCGCGGCTGTTGCTGTTGTTGTTGTCCCAGACAAAATCGAACAGCGTGTCGATGCGGCCCTTCCATTTGTGGCGCTGCTGCGTGGCGATGGCGGGCGGCGCGGCCGTCGATTGGGCCGCGGATGCTTTTGCCACGAGGGCGGAGGCGAGGGCGCCCCCGGCCGCCCCGGCGGAGGAGGGCGGACTGGCGGAAGGCGGGCCGGGCGTCACCCGGGCTTCATCGGTGGAAACTTGCAATGCACCGAAGCGGGCGGACTGGAAAAAAATCACGCCGTTTTCCGTCTTTATCAGATGACCGGCCACACGTTCGCCGTTTTTGAACTCAAGCCAGTCGTCCGCGCGCAATATGCCTGTGGCCAATGCACAAATGAGAACCCCCTTGATGATCTTGCGAATCACGTTCGCTGCCGACCGCAGGCCGGGCGCAAAGTGCCGTGGCCGGCGCAAAAATGTCGCAGCCCGCGCCTTTCTCTGAAGATGAGTTTTCCCCTGTGTGGTTTGCATTGGCGGCGGACCCGGTTTAGTTTGTTCCATCAAATTTAAAAAATCCGCACGGGTGCAACCTGCGGATGCAACGGACGTCTAATCTTTCATCATGAAAACACTCACGCTTTCCCTCATCGCCCTCGCCCTTGGAGTCGCGCCCATGAAGGCGCAGATTTTCCAGCCCAACGTCGTCAATGGCGCCCTCCTGGGCAGTATCGCGGGAGCCATCATTGGCAATAATAGCGGCCACCATACCGGCCAGGGAGCGTTGATCGGCGCGGTCGGCGGCGCGATGCTCGGCAGCTTGGTCCAGCCGCAGCCCCAGGTGGTTTACACGCAGTCCGCGCCGGTGACGTACGTCCAGTCCACACCGGTCGCATACTCCACCCAGCCTGCGACGGTGGTTTACGAGCAGCCCTGTGCACCAGTGGCCACTTATTATCCGGCGCCGGTTTACTACTACAGTTACGGCTATGGCTACCGGCCCTATTATTACGGCCGGCCGTACTATTTTGCGCCGCGGATCGGCATTTCCTTCGGTTACCGCGGTGGCGGATGGCATCATCGCTGATTTGTAATCCATCCTGGGCATTGGCCGGATAATTTTTCAATTGCCCGGCCTGCCCGGCGGAATGCGCCGGCCGAAAAAGCGCTGCCAGCCCATGGCGAAGCCGGCAGGGAGAGCACAGGAGCGCCGAGTGCGTCGAAAAATTTGAGCGTTGCGCCAACCATGCCGCCGATTTCGCCGGTATGTAGTGCACGCGCCGAAACAGGCCGGCCGGGGCCGGGGGTTTCACATTTCCGCCCATTGGCGGAGAAGATTGTGATATACCCCGGTGAGCTGCACGACGCCTGGATGGTCGGGAGTTTCGGTGGCGATGCGCTGAATGCCGACGTCCATGTCGAAGAGCAGCGATCGGCGGCCATCATCGCGAATCATGCTTTGGAGCCAGAAAAACGAGCAAAGGCGCGCGCCGCGGGTGACAGGAGTGACGTGATGCAGGCTGGTGGCGGGATAAAGGATCATGTGCCCGGCGGGCAGCTTTACGCTTTTGGCGCCATAGGTGTCTTCAATCATGAGCTCTCCACCGTCGTATTCCTCCGGGCCGGCGAAGAAGAGCGTGCAGGAGAGGTCGGTGCGAATGCGGTGCGGCGTGCCCGGGACCTGGCGGATGGAGCCATCCACGTGCGTACCGAAGTGCTGGCCGCCGGTGTAACGGTTGAACATCGGCGGGAGGATGTGCAGCGGCAGGGCGGCGGACATGAAGAGGGCATTTTGATTGAGTGCCTTCAGGATCATCTCACCGACCTGGCGGGCTGCGGGGTGGGTGGCGGGAATCTGCAGGTTGTCCTTGACCCGTGCGCCCTGATGACCGGCGGTGACGCGGCCGTCCACCCATTCGGCGGCGTCAAGAATCTGGCGGGCCCCGGCAATCTGCTCGGGCGTGAGAACGTCAGGGATGGCGATGAGCATGGCTCAGAATTTCATTTCGGCACTGAGGAGGAAGGAACGGGGGGCGCCAGGATTGAAGCGGGCGCCATTGTTGTTGAAGCTTTGGACGTATTGCTGGTCGAAGAGGTTGTTGATATTGAGCCGCAAGGTGAAATGCAGGTTCAACTCATATGAAGCCATGGCGTTGAAGAGCCAGTAGCTGGGCATGGTGCGGGGAACGGCGGTGGTCGCGTCACGGCGATCGGTGGCCGACACATATTGGGTGCCACCGCCCAGGGTGAGGCCGGCGGGCAGCCGGTAGGTGGTCCAAAAATTGCCGGAATTCCTGGGAATGAGCGGCAGGTCGGCGCCCGCGGCATTATTGCCGGCGGTCAGGCCGTTATCGATCTTGCTGTCCAGATAGGCGTAACCGCCGAAAACCAGCCAGTCGCTGGTGATTCTGCCCGAGAGGCCAAGTTCCAGTCCTTTGACGCTCTGTTTGCCGGTCGGGATGGGCCCGAGCACCGGGTCGGTAAAGACCGTGTTGTCATTTTGAGTTTGGAACAAAGCAGCGGTCGTGGAAAGGCGTCCCTTGAAGAAATCCCATTTGGTTCCGGTTTCATAGCTGGTGACCCTTTGCGGCCCGGTGCCGGGGTTGTTCTGGTTGCCGGCGGCGCTGGAGAGGGTGAAAGTGGTGCCGGGCGGAGTCAGCGAAATGCCTGCGGCTGCATAGATGCTGCCGTTGGACGCCGGCTTGAAGACAAGGCCGCCTTTCCAGCTGAGAATGTTGTCGGAAGCTGCAATTTGCGAAGAGGCGCCGGCGCCCGGGACGGGCACGCTGAAGAAGGTGGTCTTGTAGTGCTCCACACGCAGGCCGCCATCAACCTCCCAGTGCCGGTCGAGCTTGACGGCATCAAAAGCATAGAGGGCAACGGTGGTGGTTTTCGCGTCGCTGGAGGCGCCAGTGAGGGCAGGAATCCCGCTCGGCGGCGCATTCGGATCGGGGTTGTTAACCGGAATGGGCGTCAGAGAGACGCTGGTGAAGGCTGGGCTGTAGGATTTTTCCCGCGAGACTTCCAGACCGCTGCTCAGGTCATGCTGCCAGCTGCCGGTGGTTAGCTTGGCCGTGACATTGGTCTGGTTGGAGAGCATCTCCGAGTTTTGCCTATTGGCCTGCCGGCTGCGTGTAAGGAGACCAGTGGCGGGATTGTAACTCGCGGTATTGGAGCCCGGCGTGGTGACGATCGCTTCGCGTCGGGTATAATCATAGCGGGTCTGGTTGCTGATCTTCAGGCCGGAGGTGAAATCGTGTTCGAGGCGGGCCGTACAGGTGTCATTTTGCACCCGGTCGAAGTCGCTGAGGAGGCCATAGAACTTATGCCATGAAATGGGCGGCGATGGTGGCGTCGTGACGTAGCCTGGGAAGGCGGGCGTGGGCAGACCGTAGTCGGGGAGATTGTCCTGCTTGGTGTGACTGTAGTAGAAGTAAGCCCGGGTGGGAGTGCCGAGACCGAGGGCGAGGGAGGGCGCCACGCTCCAGCCCTGGTTTTTGGCATAGTCGCGGCCGACGATTCCGTTGTCCTGCCACATCGCGTTGAGCCGGAAGGCGGTCCCCTTGGCCGGCAGGGAGTCAAGCGACTGGTTGACATCCAGCGTGGCGCGCCGGTTGTCGTTCGAAGTTTTTTCGTCGAACCCGTAGCTAAGGGTGCCGGCGGCGAAATTTTCCAAACGCGGCACCTTGGTGACGAGATTCACGTAACCGGAAGAGGCGCCGCGACCGACATCGGAGCCTGCCGGTCCCTTGATCACCTCGACTTCATCCACATCGAAGACATCGCGGCTGTAGGCGCCCACATCGCGCACCCCGTCGATGAAGATGTTGTTCGTCGTATCAAAGCCGCGCATATAAAAGGAGTCCCCGGCGGTGCTGGCCGCGCCGCCGCCTTCGCCGGCGGCAAAAGTGATGCCGGGAGTGTTGCGGAGCACGCTGCTGAGGTTGGTGGCGCCTTGCTGCGTATAAACTTCCTGGGGAATGACCACGACCGTCTGCGGTGTATCGCGGAGTGGCTCGGTGTATTTTGGCAGGCCAGTCTGCGACTCTCGCTTGTCCCCGACCACCAACTCGGGCAATTTCTGGACTCCATCCGCAAATGCCACCTGGGCAGGCGTGGATTGGGCCTGCATTGTGCCGGCCATCATGATGGCATTGGCGAGGGTGAGAGCCGCCGCGGAGACAGCACTGGGAGTCAGTTTCGAATCGATTTTTTTCACTGAAATAAAAGGACTTGGCTTTGCATGAGATGCGGTCTCATAATCACTGATACAGAGACATGGTCTCAATAATATATACGGTCAAGAATTTTTTGAGATTATATCTCAATAGCTATTTAATTTTTATAAGATATTATAAATAAAAGTCTTATACATGAAAAAAATCGACACCCTCTCTATTTTGGCCGAAGCGCAAGTACGGATTAGGCGTGGACAGAGCCTTGAGGGGCAAGCTATGATAGGGAGCCTGGCCGCTGCGGTGATCGCTTACGATGAAGCGGTTGCTTTGTTGCAGGCGTTGCCCTTGGAGGGCCTGCTTGTCCGGCACAATCTGGGCCTGGCTTGGATGAATCTGGGCAATGCGCTGCAAAAGCAGGGCACGGCTGAAGCTTTGGCGAGGGCGGTGTGCGCTTACGATGAAACGATTGCGCTGCTAGCCGCGCTGTTTGCGCAGGAAGAGCCCATGCTCTGCAACAGTCTTGGCGCGGCTTGGATGAACCGGGGAAGCGTCCTGCAAAAGCAAAATTCACCGGCGAGCCTGGGCGAGGCGATCACTTCCCATGAACGCGCCATCGATCTCCTGCGCCGGCTTCCTTTGGCCGATGACATCGCCTTTCGCCGAAATCTTGCCGCAGCCTGGATGAACCATGGCAGTGCGCTCCTGCAGGCAGCCCGGCCGCCGGCGCAAGTGCGAATTTCAGCGGAGGAAGCCTTGTCTCTGGTGGCCGGTCATGAAAACGAAGATGTGGATTTCGCTGAAGTGGGGCTGAAGGCGAGGATTGTCCTTTGTCAGGCCATGGGCGGACTGCTGGCCTTGGCTGGTTCCGGCGAGGCGAAGGCGGCGTTGATGACTGAAGCCAGCGATGCGGTTGATGATGGTCTGGAACTTCTAAGTGTCTGGGCCGGCCGTGGCGGGTCGCGTTTTCGCCCCTGGCAGGCGCATCTTTTTCGTTTTGGCGCGCATCTCTACCGGGCGCATCAGCCGCATTTTTTGGCGGAGTTTTTGCTGGAAAGCCTTGATCCGGGCGCATCGTCCTCAGCCATGCCTGTCACGGCCGAATTGCTGGCGCTCGCCAGGGAGGCTTTGTCTCTCGCGCGGGCCGAGGCCTGCCATCGTGCCATTCCGGAAGTGGGAACGGTGGGCGCGGAACGCCTGATGCAGACTTTGCGCGATCTGCGTATGGCTGAGGAGCGGCTCTCCGCCTTGCACCCGGCCGTCGGCGGCCCGGCGCCTGCCGGAAGCATTTGACCCTTGCTGGCGACCAACGTTTTATCGCACATCATGCCTGAAACGCTTACGGTTGCCCTTGGTCAGCGCAGCTATCCCATTTTGTTTGGTTCCGATCTCTCGGCGGAAGTACGGGCCAAGGTCGCCGGGCTGGTGGCGTCAGGCAGCCGGGTGGTGGTTTTGACCGACCAAAACCTGGTGGATCACCAGTTCGGCGCGCTGCATGCGATGTTTGAAGACAAGCCGATGTTCATCGCGGCCCCGGGCGAAGCCACCAAATCCCTGGTCGAGTTTGGCCGCGTACTGGACTTTCTTGCAGCGCAGGAAGTGGACCGGGGGGGCGTGCTCTTTGCCGTCGGTGGCGGCGTGATCGGCGACCTGGGCGGCTTTGTCGCGGCGAGCTACCGGCGCGGCATCGAATATTTCCAGGTGCCGACGACCCTGCTGGCGATGGTGGACAGCTCCGTGGGCGGCAAGACCGGCCTCAACCTGGCCGCGGGAAAAAATCTCGTGGGTGCGTTCCACCAGCCGCGCAGTGTCTACATTTCGACCGACCTGCTGGCCACCCTGCCGCCGCGCGAGTTCGCCGCCGGCATGGCCGAGGTCATCAAATACGGCCTGCTGGGCGACGCCGCGCTTTTTTCGCAGTTGGAGAGCGTGCCGCTCTCCAGCGCGAGCCGGGATCTGGCCACCGTCATCCGCCGCTGCTGCGGGTTGAAGGCCCGCATTGTCGAGACCGATGAGCGCGAGCTGGCCAGGAACGGCGGCCGCGCGCTGCTCAACCTCGGCCACACCTTCGGCCACGCCATCGAGCAGGCCACGGGCTACGAGGCCTACCTCCATGGCGAGGCCGTGGCCATCGGCCTCTGCGCCGCCGCGCGTCTGTCACACAAACTTGGATACATAAATGCCGGCGATGTCGCGCGCATCGAGGCGGTGGTCGCCGCCCATGCCCTGCCCGTGCGCCTGCGCGCCCCGCTGCCGCTGGCCGGCCTGCTGGCCGCGATGGCGCACGACAAAAAGGTCCGCGCCGGCCTGCCGCGCTTTGTCGTCCTGAAAAAGATCGGCGTGGCGGTCACGCAGGAGGGCGTGCCGCCCGCGCTCATCGAGGCGAGCTGCCGCGAAGTGGGGGCGGAGTAGACCGGCCCCGGCGGGCCGGATTTCTTCTCGATTCCGTCTCCCCAATCCCTGATTCTCCCGCTATGTCCGCCATCGACGAAGGCATTGTCCGCGAGTATTTCGAGCAAAGCGGCTTTCTCGTGCGGCAGGTGCGCAAATACCAGGTGCAGGCGCGTCGCAAGACCGGCGACGAGGAGATCGACCTGCTGGTCTACAACCCCTCGTGGCAGCGCGGCTCGCGCCGGCCTGATTTTTTCCTGTTCTCGACCGAGCTGCCGTTCATCCACCGCGCGATCGTCGCGGTCAAGGGCTGGCACAGCGGCCGCTTCACGCCGGCCACGCTCAAGAGCGCGCCGGAAATTTTCCGTTTCCTCGAGGAAAACGTGCTCAAGGAGGTGACGCGTTTCTTCCCGATGGATGCCGATGAGCCGGGCGTGGCGCCGGATCTGGTGAAGATCCTCGTGCTGCCCGGCCTGCCCACGGCCGAGCCGTACCGCTCGCAAAGCGTGCAGATGCTCAAGGAGCGCGGTGTGGACGGGATCATCTCCTTCCGCGGGATGCTGCTCGACATCATCGACCGGGTTGAAATCAACAAGAATTACCGCAAGAGCGACACTCTCCAGGTCATCCGCATCCTGAAAAATTACGATCTGCTCAAGGATGCGCAGCTCGACCTCCTGCCCGAGCGCGCCGCCGCGCCCCGGCGGGCGAAATCCTGATGCAACCCAAAATCCACCCCACCGCCATCATCGAGCCCGGCGCCCGGCTTGGCGCAGACTGCGAAATCCACGCTTATGCCATCGTTCGCCGCGGCGCCGTGCTCGGCGACCGTGTCGTCGTCCATCCGTTTGCCGTCATTGGCGGCGATCCGCAAGACTTGAAGTTCGCCCCCGGCCTGCAATCGGGCGTGCGCATCGGGTCGGGCACCACCATCCGCGAGCATGTCACGGTCAACAGTTCGACTGTCGCCGGCGGCTTCACCGAAATCGGCGAAAACTGTTACCTCATGGCCAACGTGCATGTGGCGCACGACTGTGTCGTCGGCCGTAATGTCGTGCTTGCCAACAATGTCATGCTGGCCGGCCATGTGGTCATCGGCGACCACGCCTTTCTCGGCGGTGGTGGCGGCGTCCATCAATACTGCCGCCTGGGTGAGGGCGTAATGGTCAGCGGCAACGCCTCGCTTTCCTGCGATGTGCCGCCTTACGTGATGGCGGCGGAACGCGACGATGTCATCGGCCTCAACTTGGTCGGCCTCAAGCGCCGCGGTGTCAGCCGCACGGTCATCGCCGAGCTAAAGCAGGCGTTTCAAGCCGTATATTTCACGCCGGGTAACATCCGCGACGTGGCGGCGCAGGCGCGCGCCGGCGGCGCTTATCCGACGCCCGAGGCCGGCCGCTTCCTGGATTTTTTCACGGGCGGCAAACGCGGCTTTGCCCGTGTGCGTCGCCATGCCGCCGGCGGGAATGACGATGGCGACTAGGCTGGCACTCACTTGCGGTGATCCGGCGGGCATCGGGCCGGAAGTCCTGACCGCATGGCTGGCGGCGCAGCCGGCGGAGGCGCGCGAGGTCGCGGTCCTCGGCCCGGCGCGCTGGCTGGCGGGGATTGAAACCGCCGCGGAAAAAATCGCCGTCGGAGCGGCCGGCTTTGCCGCGATCCCGGGCCAGCCGACGCTGGATGGCGCGCACGTGGCGCTCGCCGCAATGGAACGCGCCGCCGCCGGCTGTGTCCGCGGCGAGTTCTCTGGTGTCGTCACCGGCCCGGTGGGCAAGAGCTGGCTCGCGCAGGCCGGTTTTACATTTCCCGGCCAGACGGAGTTTTTTGCCGCGCGGTGGGGCGGTGAACCCACGATGGCGTTTTGCGGCGGCCGGCTCCGCGTCGTGCTGCTCACCTGGCATGTGCCTCTGCGCGAAGTATTTTCGCATTTGACCGAAAAAAGCTTGGCCCGGGTGGTCGGCGCCGCGGCCGAACTCGCGTGCGCCGAGGGCATCGCCGCGCCCCGCATCGGCGTGTGCGGTTTGAATCCGCATGCGGGGGAGGGCGGACTGCTCGGCGATGAAGAGCAACGCGTGATCGATCCAATTCTCGACCGGTTGCGTGCCACGCATCCCGGCCTCTCGCGCTGCCAGCCGGCCGACACGCTGTTCGCCCGCGCGCTGCCACGGGCGCCTGGCTCCGGGCAGGGCGAATTCGACGTGATCATTGCGCTTTATCACGACCAGGGGCTGGCACCGCTCAAGACGCTCGAATTCGACGAGGCGGTGAATGTCACGCTGGGCCTGCCTTTTGTGCGCACCAGCCCCGATCATGGCACGGCCTTCGCCCTTGCGGGGCGGGGCCGGGCCAGCCCGCGCAGCTTCGCCAATGCCGTGGCCATTGCGCGGCGCTTGCTTCGCGCGCGAAATGGGCGATAATCTGCGGGAATGCCAGTGACTGAAACCGCCATTGCGCCCGCTGCCGAAGTCCGCCTCGGCAATGAGAATCTCGTCCGCCTTACCGAGGCCGCGGGAACGAAGGTGCGCACGCTGATCGAGCGCGAGCAGCAGGGCGGTTTGCTGCGCATTGCCATCACGGGCGGCGGCTGCAACGGCCTCAGCTACAAGCTCCGCTTTGTGCCCGGGCCGAAACGGGGCGACATCCTCGTGCGCTCGGCGGGCGCGGATGTGCTCGTCGATCCGAAGACCGCGCTTTATCTCAAGGGCACCGTGCTCGACTACTCGCACAAGCTGGTGGCCGGCGGCTTCAAGTTCGCCAACCCCAATGCCAAGGCCAGCTGCTCCTGTGGCGAAAGCTTCAGTGTTTGATCCCACCGTGGCGGACGTGCGAAATAGATATTGTCATCTCCGCGCAATCGCGCGAGAAATCGCCTCCGCTTAAATCATGCTTCGTAACCATTCTTGATGGCCAACTCGTTTCCTTCCTCCGGCGGCGGACGCCCCGGTCAATATCAGCGCCGCAACACGGATCCATTCGCGAACATCCGTCGCAATCATCGCATTAAGGTCCCGCAGGTCCGCGTGATTTCACCCGAAGGCAAGCAGCTCGGCATCCTGCCCACCGAAAAGGCAATCGCGCTGGCCATGCAGGTCGGCCTCGATCTGGTCGAATTCGCCCCCGCTGCGCAGCCGCCCGTCTGCCGCATCATCGACTTCGGCAAATACGTTTACGAGGAGCAGAAGAAACATTCCCACGTCAAGTCCACCGCGAGCCGGATCAAGGAGATCGAGTTCACGGCGCGCATCGAGCAGCACGACTTTCTCACGAAGCTCCGCCACGCCGAGGAGTTTCTCGACCATGGCAACAAGGTGAAGCTGCGCCTGAAGTTTCGCGGCCGCGAGATGGCCCACACCGAAATCGGCTTCGAGGTCATCAAGCGGGCCACCACCGAGCTGGCCGGCATGGGCCACCCCGACAACGAGCCGAAGCTGCTGGGCAAGCAGATCAACGTCATGCTTACGCCGCTGCCGGCCAACAAGCGCAAGCCGAAGTTCCACGTCCCGGAAGACGACGAGGATGAGGCGGAGCCACCGGCGCCGCATTCTGGCGCCTGAGGAATCGTCATGGCGCGAAAACTCATCGCGCGCCTGGCGCTGGTGCTGGTCGTTTTCAATGCGTGCATCCGGGCGCCGCGCACTTTTGCCGCCGCTGAAACGGCGAAAATTGACGGCGTCAATTGCCTCGACGCCGCCGCGTTCGGCCAGCGTTTCGGCCTGCACTCCAGCTGGCTTGAGCCGGAGAAGCGCCTCTTGCTGCAGAATGCGACCGCGCGGATTGAATTTGAGGTCAACCTGCGCGATGTGATTTTCGACGGCCGGCGCCTGTTCATGGGCAGCCCCGCGGTTTACCGCGAGCGCAGTGTCTGGATCAGCGCCATCGACGCCGAAAAGCTCCTGACCCCGCTCCTGCGCCTCGGCCTTGACCGTCCGCCGCCGGTGCGGACCATCGTCATCGATCCCGGCCACGGTCTGCCGGATGACGGTGCCGAGAACAAGCGCCTCGGCCTGAAGGAAAGGGTGCTCACGCTCGATGTCGCGCAGCGCCTGCAGAAATTGCTCGAGGCGGCTGGCTGCCGGGTGGTGCTGACGCGCACCACCGACCGGGCGTTCAGCCCGGACAAAAAGGCGGACTTGCGGCATCGCGACGAGATCGCCGCGGCAGTGAAGGCGGATTTGTTCATCAGCATTCATTTCAATTTTTTCGCCATGCCCGGCATCTACGGCACCGAGACTTACCGTTTTACGCCGCGTTATCAAATTCCCCTCAGCCGGTCGAACCATCATCCCGATGACGATGAGGCCAATCCCGGCGACAAAAACGATTATTGGAACACCGTGCTCGCCTACTGCATTCATCGGACGCTCCTGGGCGAGATCGGCTCCGCGGATCGCGGCCTGCGCCACAATGATTATGCCGTGCTCCGCCTGGCTCCGTGTCCGGCCGTGCTGATCGAGTCAGGTTACATCACCAACGACGCCGAAGGCCGCAAAATCGCCACGGCTGCCTACCGTCAGCACATCGCCGAGGGCATCGCCGCTGGCATTCGCGCCTACGCCAGCCTGGGGTTGCCGCCGCCGAGCCCACCCCCGCCCGCCGTGGCTCCTGCCCCCAGGTCCACGCCACCGGCCGGTTCGTCCCTTCCGCTTCCGGCAAAAAAATAATTTTGTCCGGCGGGCGCGTTGCGTTTGCCTGTGATGCCATGAAAAATTGCCTGCTCGGGTTCGCTTTGCTCATTTTCTCGGCCGGGGCCGCCCGGGCATGGGATTATCCCGGCCACCGCATCATCAACCAGCTCGCGCTGGCCGGCCTGCCGGCGGATTTCCCCGCCTTCGTGCGCACGCCGGAAAACGCCGCGCGCATCGCCTTCCTCGCCGGCGAGCCCGACCGCTGGCGCAATGTCGCCGATCTTCCGCTCCGGCACGACAACGGCATGGACCATTACATCGACCTCGAGCAGCTGGCATGGGCCGGCCTCGATCCTGCCCGGCTCAGCCCGCTGCGTTACGAATTCGCCCTGCAGTTTGCCGCCGGTCGGTCCGCCCACGCCGGAAAATTTCCGCCCATCAATCCGGAAAAGGACGTTGATCACGTGCGGGAATGGCCGGGATTTCTGCCATGGGCCATCATCGAATATTACGACCGGCTCAAATCCGCCTTTTCCTATCTCAAGGCCTACGAAGAGGCGGGCACGCCCGCGGAAATCGCCAACGCGCAGTCCAACATCGTCTATCTGATGGGCATGATGGGTCACTTTGTCGGCGATGGTTCGCAGCCGCTGCATACCACCGTCCAGACCAACGGCTGGGTCGGCCCGAACCCGAACGGCTACACGAGTTGGAAGGGGTTTCACGCCTGGATCGACGGCGGCTTCATTGCCAAAGCCGGCATCAAATTTGACGATCTCGCCCCATCAGCGCGGCGGGCACAGCGGCTGGCCACCGAACCGCGCACGGACGGGCGCGACCCGGTCTTCGTGGCAACCGTGGATTACCTGGGCAAACAGCACGAGCAGGTCGGGCCGCTCTACGAACTGGACAAGGCCGGCAAACTCAGGGCCGACGGCACACCGGGCAGCCTCGACGGCAAGCCTTTCATCGAGGAGCAGCTGTTGCGCGGCGGCGAAATGCTCGCGAGTCTCTGGGTCACTGCCTGGCGCGACGCGCCACGGGACGTTTATTTGCAGGCGCAGCTTCTCCGGCACCGGTCCGACGCACCGGACCCGGTGCCGGTGAAGTGAGCCCGCTCACGAAGCGCCGGGCTTCCACGCGATGACGAGCGCGCCCGCCACGATGAGGCCGCCGCCGAGCCATTGCTGCCAGCTCAGCCGCTCGCGCAGAAACACCGCTGCGAGCGCGATGGCGAACACCACGCTGAGCTTGTCGATCGGCGCCACGCGCGAGGCCTCGCCCAGTTGCAGCGCGCGGAAGTAGCACAGCCACGACGCGCCGGTGGCCAGCCCGGACAGCGTCAGAAAAATCCACGCGCGCCGCGGCAGGGCCGCAAGCGTGCCGGCCGGCACCACGGCCAGCGCGATGGCCCAGCTGAAAACGAGCACCACCGTCGTGCGGATCGCCGTGGCGAGGTTCGAATCGATTTTTTCCACGCCGATTTTCGCCAGCACGGCGGTGAGGCCGGCGAACAAGGCCGACAGGAGCGCCCATGTGATCCAGCTCATGGCAGGTTTTAGGCCGTGGTGATCAGCGGGGTTGATTGATGGCCGCAGCCAGCAGGTGGCCGAGCCAGACGGCGAGCAGGCAGAGCCCGACCGAGCCGGCGATGTTGCTGCCGGCGCGCAGCCATTCGCTGTCGCGGGCGAGGTTGAGCGTTTGCAGGCTGAACGCGGAGAACGTGGTATAGCCGCCGCAGATGCCGACCATGAAAAACTGCCTGCCTTCCGTGCCTACGACCCATCGGCCGTCGGGTCCGGTCAGTGTCGAGAAAAAGCCGATCGCAAACGAGCCGGTGATGTTGATGATGAGTGTGCCCCACGGGAACGTCCCGCCCCATTGCGCGGCCACCAGGCCCGACAGAAAAAACCTCAGCACGCTGCCGAGCGCGCCGCCGAGTGCGACGAGAAGATAAGTAAGCTGCATGACAATTCCAGAAATCTGGTAGGAGTCATCAGCATCGGCAAGCCGTGCAGTTTACCCTTGCGGGAAGGCAGAATCCATTGCCTGAGTGCAGGCAAGGCATTGTGAGAATTTTGGCAAGAACGTTTGTGATCATGCTCCTGCTGGCGGCCGGGCCGGCCCGGCCGGCGCCGGGCGCCGGAGATCCGCCGGCGTTTCACGTGGTCATTCTCGCCAATAGCGCCGATCCGGATTCGCTGCGGCTGGCGGCCCATTATGCCGCGGCCCGCGATGTGCCGGCGGACAACCTCATCGCGCTGCGCATGCCGCTGGGCGAAACGATCTCGTGGGCGGAATTCATCGGCCAGATCTGGCAGCCGCTGCAGGACGAGCTCGTACATCGCGGCTGGATCGACGCCATCAGTACGTCGCTCGTGGATACGGTCGGCCGAAAAAAATACGCCATTCTCAGCCACCGCATCACCTGCCTGGTCGTCTGCCGCGGCGTGCCGCTGCGCATCGCGCACGATGCGCGCCTGTTTTCCGAAAACACACCGCTGGCCAGCCGGCCCGAGTTTCGCACCAACCAGGCGGCGGTGGACTCCGAGCTGAGCCTGCTGGCGCAGAGCGGCTACAACATCAACGCCTGGGTACCCAATCCGCTTTACCGTAACGAGCATCCGACACCATTCGATCTTTCCTCCGTGGTGAAAGTTGGCCGGCTGGACGGCCCGACGCTGGAGGATGCGGAACGGCTGGTGGACAACGCGCTTACCGCCGAGCGCACGGGCCTGATCGGCCGCAGCTACGTCGACCTGGGCGGCCCGCATCGCGAGGGCGACCAGTGGCTTGAGGCGACCGCCGTCCAGCTGGCTGCGCTGGGCTTCGATGGCGACGTTGACCGCGCCCGTGCCACGCTGCCGGCATCGGCCCGGTGCGATGCGCCCGCGTTTTACTTCGGATGGTATGCCGCCGATTTGAACGGGCCGTTCGAACTGCCGGATTTCACGTTTCCACCTGGGGCCATCGCGTTGCATATCCACAGCTTTTCGGCGCATACGCTGCGCTCGCCGACGCAGGGCTGGTGCGGACCGCTCGTGGCGCGTGGTGTCACGGCCACCATGGGCAACGTGTACGAACCTTATCTTGAGTTCACCCACCATCCCGACCTGCTGCTGCATGCACTGGCGCGTGGCTGGTCGCTGGGTGATGCCGCCTACTATGCGCTGCCGGCGCTGAGCTGGCAGGGCGTGCTCATCGGCGACCCGCTCTACCGGCCGTTCGCAATGGATTTTTCAGAGCAGTGGAAAAACCGCAAGGATCTGCCGCCAGCGCTCGCGCCCTATGCCGTGCTTCGCCAGATGCACCTGCTCGAGGCTGAAAAAAAATCAGCGGATGCAGTGGCCGTGGCACACGCGGGCATGGACGAATCGCCGGGCCTTGTCGTGGGCCTGGCGCTGGCGGAGCGCGTCGCGCAGGCGGGCGATGCCGCCGGCGCGGCGCACGAGCTGGAGTTCGTGCGCTATCTCAAGAGTTACCGCCCGCAGGAATGGGCGCTCGCGGCCGAGGCGGCGCACCTGCTCGCGGCCGGTGGAAAAGCCGAGCAGGCGGTCGAGGTTTATAAAAACCTGCTGGCGGCCGACGGCATGCCGCCCGCCGCACGGACAGCGTGGTTGCGCGCGGCGCGGGACATTGCGCTGCAGGCGCACGATTCCGCCCAGGCTGCGCAGTGGGAAGAAGAGATGCCCTTGCCGAACCTCGAGGGAAACTAGCCGTGCTCCGGGCTGCGTGGCTCAGATCTTTTCCACGATTTTGTCGGCCAGGCCGTAGGCGATCGCTTCCTTCGCGTTGAGATAGAAATCGCGGTCGCTGTCGCGGGCCACCTTGTCGATGGGCTGGCCAGAGGCGGTGGCGAGGATTTCATTCAGCTCGGCGCGGAGCTTTTCCATCTCCTGGGCCTGGATGTTGATGTCCGTGGCGGGGCCGATGAAGCGGCCGGAGATGAGCGGCTGGTGGATGAGCACGCGGGCATGCGGATAGAGCAGGCGGCGGCCCTTGGCGGCGCCGCAGAGCAGGATGGAGCCCATGGATGCAGCCATGCCGGTGACGACAATCGTGATGGGCGAGCTGATGAGCTTCAGCGTATCGAAGATGGCCATGCCCGCCGTGATGGAGCCACCGGGGGTGTTGAGATAAAACGTGATGTCCTTGCCGGGCGCGACGGTCTCGAGGTAAAGCAACTTCTCGGTCATGTCCTTGGCCGACTCGTCGGTCACGGCGCCCCACAGGAAGATTTTCCGCTGCTCGAGGAATCTTTTCTGGATCAGCGCGCCGATGGATGGGGGCGAGACCAAGGCTTTGTCCTCTGCCTCGTGCTCGTCATCATCGTCGTCAAAACGCGGGGCGGGCGGGGTGGAGGCGGGCTGCAGATTGGAGAAATTCATGGAGAAGAAACGTGCTTGAGGAGGGTGTTTTGTAAACTGGAAAGCGTGGAATTTTCACGGCTGGTGCGGTCAAATGAGGCCGAGCTTCATTTTGCCTTCCTCTGAAATCATCGACTGGTTCCAGGCCGGCTCCCAGGTGATGCGCACATCGGCGTCGGCCACGCCGGGCAGCAGCAGGATTTTGCCCTTGGCATCCTCGGCAATGGCCGGCCCCATGCCGCAGCCGGGCGCCGTCAGGGTCATGGCCACGCTGACCTTGTGGCCGCCGGCCTCGAGTTTCTCGATGTCCATCGAGTAAACGAGGCCGAGGTCCACGATGTTCACCGGAATCTCGGGGTCGAAAACCTTGCGGAGCTGGTCCCAGACCGCCTCAGGGTTGGGTGCGCCATCGGCGAGCGGCGTCGCCGTCACCGACGTGTCCGCGGCTTGTTCGCCCAGCGCGTCGGCGTCCTTGCCGTCGATGCGGAAGAGACCGAAATCGGTCTGCACGGTGTAGCTGCCGCCGAGTGTCTGGTGGATGAAAACGCGCGTGCCGGCGGTGAGCGCCTGCTTGTCGCCGCTGGGGATCTGTGTGACGGCGACGTCGCGGGAAAGGGTGCGTTCTTTGGTCATGGCACTATAAAATTGAAGCGCAAAGACGCGAAGCTGCAAGGTTCAGGCTTGGAGAGCCAAACCATTTGTTTGCTTCGGCAGTCGCGCTTTGCGACTTCGCGTCTTTGCGCTTAATGTCATTTTTTAAATTTCGATTGGATCAATTCACGCAGCGCGGCGTGCAGTTCTTCATTCTCGAGCTTGCCGAGGACCTCCTCGAAGAAGCCGAAGACGAGCAGCTTGCGGCCGGTCGCCGGATGGATGCCGCGGGACTCGAGGTAGAACAATTGCTCGTCGTCCACGTGGCCGGTGGTCGCGCCGTGGGTGCAGCGGACGTCGTTGGCCTGGATTTCCAGGCCGGGCAGCGAACTGGCCTCAGCCTCGGGCGAAAGCACGAGGTTGCGGTTGCTCTGGTAGGCGTCGGTCTTCTGCGCGTCGGGATCGACGACAATGAGACCGGAGAAAATCGTGCGCGCCTGGTCGAGCAGGGCGTTTTTGTAGAGGAGATTCGAGCTGGTGTTGGGCGCCTGGTGGGTCTGGAGCGTGCGCTGGTCGAAGACCTGCGCGTCCTGCGCGATGGTGAGCGCGAGCATTTCGCTGTGCGCGCCAGGCCCCTGCAGGCGGCTGTGCGATTCGTGCCGTGCCAGCCGGCCGCCGAGGTGGACGTTGAGTGAGAGCACGCGCGCATCGCGCTGCACGGTGGTGGCGTTGCTTTGGAACGAAAGCGCGTCGCGCGACCAGTTCTGCGCGGCGACATAGGTGAGCTGCGCGCCGGGGCCGGCATGAAGGTCGTTCACCCCGGAGGAAAGAATCCCGGTCTCGTCCGCCGAGAGGAAAAACTCGACGAGCGCGACTTTGGCGTGGTCTTCCACGATGGCGATGGTGTGCGGAAACACGGCCGAGCCCACGCCGGCCGCGGCATGCGTGACGACAAAGGGCGCGGCGATCTCGACCCCGCGCGGTACGTAAAGAAACGCGCCGCTCGAGGTAAGCGCGGCGTTGAGTGCGGCGAATTTATCGGCGCCGAGATTGGCGGCCTGCGCCTGGAAGTAGCGGCGCACGAGATCGGGGTGTTTCACCAGGGCATCTTCGAGCGGGGCAAAAATGACGCCGCGGGCGGCCAGATCGGCCGGCAGGGGCGAGGTGAAGACGGGGCGGTTGTTGGCGAAGGCCAGTTCGGCGGCGGCCGCGAAGGGCGGCCGGGTGGAGGCCGCGGCTTTTTCCGGTGCGAGTGCGTAGCCCTCGAGCTGCACGCCGGCGACGTTGCTGAAGCGCCAGAATTCGTCAGTGCGCCGGGGCAGCGGCAGCGCGATGAATCGGTTCCAGGCCTCGCGCTTGAGGTCGAGCCACCACTTGGGAAGGTGGGAGAGTGATGCGAGATGCGCGGCCAGGACACCGGCGGTGAAGCTGCCGTTGGGCGAGGCGGTTTTGGTTTCGGACAAAGCGAGGGTGCTCACGGAAAATAAAATTCAGTTTTTAAGAAGGAGCCACGAGGCCGGGAAAACCCCGGGTTTCATGGTCTCCTGCTTAAGATTTTTGATCAGCCGACCGAACCTTCCATTTCGAGGTCGATGAGGCGCTTGAGCTCGACGGAGTATTCCATCGGAAACTGGCGCACGAGGTCGTTGACGAAGCCGTTCACGGCAAGGCTCATGGCCTGACCCTCGGTAAGTCCGCGTTGCAGCATGTAGAAAATCATTTCCTCACTGACCTTCGACACGCTGGCCTCGTGCTGCACGGCGTTGGCGTCGCCGCGCACGGTGATGGCGGGATAGGTGTCGGTGCGCGAGTTGGTGTTGATGAGGAGGGCGTCGCACTCGGTGTTGTTCTTGCAGCCCTTGAGGTGCCGCGGGATATGCACGAGGCCGCGGTAGGTGGAGCGGCCCTGGCCGACGGAGATGGATTTCGCGATGATGTTCGAGGTGGTCTCGTCGGCCGCATGGATCATCTTCGCGCCGGTGTCCTGGTGCTGGCCGTCGTTGGCGAGGGCGATGGAGAGGACTTCGCCGCGGGCCTTGCGGCCCTTGAGCACGACGCCGGGGTACTTCATTGTCAGGCGCGAGCCGATGTTGCAGTCGATCCACTTGATCTCGGCTTCCTCGTGGGCGAGGCCGCGCTTGGTCACGAGATTGAAGACGTTGTTCGCCCAGTTCTGGACGGTGATGTACTGGATTTTCGCGCCCTTGAGCGCGACCAGCTCGACCACGGCGCTGTGCAGCGTGGAGGTGGAGAATTTCGGCGCGGTGCAGCCTTCCATGTAGGTGACCTCGCTGCCCTCGTCGGCGATGATGAGCGTGCGCTCGAACTGGCCGAAGTTTTCCGCGTTGATGCGGAAGTAGGCCTGCAGCGGGTGCGAAACCTTCACGCCGGGCGGTACGTAGATGAACGAGCCGCCGGAGAACACGGCACTGTTGAGCGCGGAGAACTTGTTGTCGCCGGTCGGGATGACCTTGCCGAACCACTTGCGGAAAATCTCCGGGTGCTCGCGCAGGGCCTCGGTGGAGTTGACGAAGATGACGCCCTGCTTCGAGACGGCCTCCTTGATGTTGGAGTAGGCGGCCTCGCTGTCGAACTGGGCCTCGACGCCGGAGAGAAACTTGCGCTCCTGCTCGGGAATGCCGAGGCGCTCGAAGGTTTTCTTGATGTCGTCGGGCACCTCGTCCCACGTGCGCTTGGGCTTCTGGCCGCTCGCGAGGTAGTAACGGATCTTGTTGAAGTCGATGTTTTCGAGGTCGCGCGTGGCCCAGTGCGTCGGGAGCGGCCTCGACTCAAATACCTTCAGCGCGCTCTGGCGGAAGTCATGCAGCCACGACGCCTCCTTTTTCACCGACGAGATGTAATCGACGGTGCGTGCGTTGAGGCCCGTGCCGGCGTCGAGCTCGTACTTGACGTCGTAGCTGAAGTTGCCCGACGACTGGTCGATGCCGATGACGGGATTGTCGGCGGCGGGGGTCTCGAGAATATTGGTTCCGGTGAGGTCGGACATGGTGGGAAAATCAGGATTTAAGGGCCGTGAGCTCCTGCTTGACCCAGTCGTAGCCCTTGGCCTCGAGCTCGAGGGCGAGGGACTTGTCGCCGCTTTTGACGATGCGGCCGTCGTACATGACGTGCACATGGTCGGGCACGATGTAGTCGAGCAGGCGCTGGTAGTGGGTGATGAGGAGGACGCCGAGGCCGGGGCCGCGCATGTGCTCGACGCCCTGGGCCACGATGCGGAGCGCGTCGATGTCCAGGCCGGAGTCGGTCTCGTCCATCAGCGCGAACTTTGGCGCGAGCATGGCCATTTGCAAAATTTCGCAGCGTTTCTTTTCGCCGCCCGAAAAACCCTCGTTGACCGAGCGCGCGGTGAATTTGCGGTCGATCTTGAGCAGGTCCATTTTCTCATAGAGCCGCTTGTAGTAGGCCGTGGCGTCGAGCTCCTCGCCCTCGCCGAGGCGGGCCTGCAGCGCGGCGCGGAGGAAGTTGGCGATGCTCACGCCGGGGATTTCGCTCGGGTACTGGAACGCGAGGAAAAGGCCGGCGCGGGCGCGCTCGTCGGGTTCCAGCTCGAGGACCGAGCGGCCGTCGAGGAGCACCTCGCCGCTGGTGATCGCGTAATCCGGGTGGCCGGCGATGGCCTTGGCCAGCGTGGACTTGCCGGTGCCATTGGGGCCCATGATGGCATGCACCTCACCTTGGCGGATGGTGAGCGTGAGGCCCTTGACGATTTCCTTTTCGCCGATGGCGATGTGGAGGTTTTTGATTTCGAGTGAAGACATGTGCGGGAAAGTGGCGGGTCAGAAGAGGGGAGGGGCGGACAAAATTCAATTGGCCGAGGTCTTGGTGCGGCCGCGGAAGGAAAGTTCGACGCTGGCGGCATCGAAGCCGCGCGGCAGCAGGCGGCGCAGGCGGGAGACGGTGTCGGGCGGGAGCTCGATGTCGTGCACCTGGCCGGTGGCGTCGTCGTGAAAATGGGCGTGTTCGCGGAGATTCGGGCAGTAGCGCGTGGACTCGCGCTCGAAGTTGACCTGCCGGACGAGGCCGCATTGCACGAGGGTTTCGAGACAGTTGTAAACGGTAGCCAGCGAAATGCCGGGCAGGCGGGGCTTTACGCGGGCGAAAATCTCGTCCGCGGTAGGGTGGTCGCGTTTGCCGAGGACGACATTGTAAACCACCTCGCGCTGCCGGGTGGCCCGCAAGCCGCTGCCGGCGAGCTTCGCGCAGAGCGCGTCATGGGTGAGCGGAGACGTTTTCATTTTGGGAGCTGGGAGCAGGATAAACAAATTGGAATGGTTCCAAGTCGCAAGTCGTAATTGGAATAATTCTAAAATCGGCGATGCCGGTTTGCTTCCCGTTTTTCTGCAGCGGCTTACCCGTGGTGCTCGGACAGCCAGCGCTCGGCATCGATCGCGGCCTGGCAACCCATGCCCGCGGCGGTGATGGCCTGGCGGTAAATGTGATCGGCGCAGTCGCCCGCGACATAAACGCCGGGTACCTTCGTCTGCACCTGCGAGCTGTCGACGGGCAGGAAATAGCCGCTTTCATCCACGTCGAGCGCGGACGCGAACGGCGCGGTGTTGGGCACGTGGCCGATGGCGACGAAAATGCCCCTGGCGGGCAGGACCGACTCGGCGCCGGTCTTGACGTTTTTCACCTTGAGGCCGCTGACGGCGCCTTCTTTCACGCCGAGCACCTCGACCGGCACGCTGTCCCACACCGGCTGGATCTTTGGGTGCGACGTCGCGCGATCGGCCATGATTTTCGAGGCGCGCAGCGCATCGCGGCGGTGCACGAGATAGACCTTGCTGGCGAAACGCGTGAGGAAAAGCGCCTCCTCGGCCGCGCTGTCGCCGCCGCCGATGACCGCCACCTCCTGCTTGCGATAAAACGCGCCGTCGCACGTCGCGCAGGTCGTGACGCCCTTGCCGCCGTAAAGTTCCTTTTCGCCGGGCACGCCGGTCATGCGCGGCGAGGCGCCGGTGGCGATGATCACGCTCCGGGCGAGAATCGTGCGGTCGGCACAGACGAGTTTGCGCGGCATCGAGCTGAAATCGACCGACTGCACCTGCGCCTGCTCGAAGCGCGTGCCGAACTTCGTCGCCTGCTTGCGCAGGTTGTCCATGAGCTGGAAGCCGTCCACGCCCTCGGGAAAGCCAGGGAAATTTTCCACCTCGCTCGTCGTCGTGAGCTGGCCGCCGGGCAGCGAGCCTTCGAGCACGAGTGGCCCGAGGTTGGCGCGCGCGGTGTAGATGGCGGCGGTGAGACCGGCGCAGCCGGTGCCGACGATGACGACATTTTCAATGGTGGGGGCGGACATGAAGTGGAGAGTTCAGCGATAACATAGCACACTTGGAAAGGGGAAAGTGGCAAGCCACCGCCAAATTCAACCCAGCGGAATCTCCGTGCCCGGGCACAGACCAGCCTGTCAATCCTCAATGACCGTATCAGGCAGATGGTTTGTGCTGTTGGGATCGCGGGGGAAATAGGCGGCGAGCAGTTCGCCGGCGCGCGCGATGCCGTGGAGCAGTCCGTCGGTGAAATGTCCCGACTTGAAGTGGTCGGTCATGGCTGCGGTCAGCTCCGACCAGAAGGCCTCGCCGCATTTTTCATGCACAGCCTGGTCGCCGATGACGGCGAAGCGGCGGCTGCGCGGGGCGACGAAAATCAACACGGCATTGCGGTGGGGCGTGTTCTGCATCTTGAGGCGCAGAAAGGCTTTTTCCGCCGCGGCCACGGGATCAGCCACCTCGCGATGGCTGACCAGCACGCGGATTTCGCCGGAGGTTTTCTTCTCGGCACTGGCGATCGCGGCCACGATGCGGTCGTGTTCAAGCTGCTTGAGGAAATGGGCGGGTTTCATGGATTGCCTGTGTTACCAGCTTCCGCCGGAGCCTCCTCCGCCAAAGCCGCCGCCCCCGCCGGAAAATCCACCACCGCCTCCGCCGCCCGACCAGCCGCCACCCCCGCCGCCGCCAAACCAGATGGGCGGTCCGGAGGAACGGCTGCCCGAACTGCCGTAAAGTCGTGCGCGACGGCGGCTGGACAAGAAGGAAAACAGGATGAAGAACGGAAAAAAGAAGAGGGAAAGCAAAGGCGAGGAGCTATGTCCGGATGAGTCGTCCACCGTCGTGCCCGTGCCCTTGTACTCGCCGCGGGTGGCCTGCATGATGGCGGTCACGGCAGAGCGCAGGCCGCCGTCATAATCACCGCTGCGGAAGCGCGGCTTGATTTCGTTTTCGATAATGGCGTGGCAGGTGGCATCAGGCAGCGCGCCTTCGAGACCGTAGCCGACCTGGATGTAGAGTTTGTGGTCCGCGACGAAGACAAAGAGCACCGCGCCGTTGTCGCGGCCTTTCTGCCCGGCATGCCAGCTTTGCGCCACGCGCACGGTATAGTCCTCGATCGAGGAATCCGACTGCATATGCGGGTAAACGACGACCAGCACTTGGTTCGAGGTGTCGCGCTCGAACTGCTCCAGCTTTTGATTCAGTTCATTGACCGTTGCCTGTGAAATGACGCCTGCGTAGTCGTTAAAATACTGTGCGGGCGCCGGCGGGATCACTTCGGCGGCGCGGGCCAGAGGCGCAGCCAAGGCAAAGGCCGCGAGCAGCGCGGCCCGGCCGAACCAAAGCGAAATGAAGGCGAAACGCGACACGCGGTCAGGATTTGGGCGCGGCGGCGGGCTGGGAAAAATCAAACTGCACCTTGGGCGGAGTCTCGGCACCGGCCGTGGCTTCGAAATAGGGATGCTCCTTGAAGCCGAACGCCGCGGCGAAGAAGACGGCCGGCACGCGCTTGATCGCGCTGTCGTAGGCCTGCACCGCTTCGTTGAAGCGGCCGCGCTCGACTGCGATGCGGTTTTCCGTGCCTTCGAGCTGCGCCTGCAGCGTCTGGAAATTCTCCGTGGCCCTGAGCTGCGGATACTGCTCGGAGACGACGAGCAGCCGCGAGAGCGCGGAAGTCAGCTGGCCCTGCGCCTTGTCGAAGGCCGCGAGCTGCGTGGCATCGGTCGGTGCTTTGCTGGCATCAATGTTGACCCGGCCGACGGAGGCGCGGGCGTCGGTGACGGCGATGAGCGTGGATTTTTCGAAATTGGCCGCACCGGAGACGGTGCTGACGAGGTTGGGGATGAGGTCGGCGCGGCGCTGGTAGACGTTTTGCACCTGCGCCCATTGCGCATCCACCGCCTGCTGCTGGTTGACGAGGCCGTTGTAGGAGCCGGCGGCGAAAAGCACCACGGCGAGCACGAACGCGGCGATGACACCAAGAGTGATCAGAAGAGTTTTCATAGGACACGGGCAGGTTGAAGCCGTTTGCCCGGCGACACAAGCGGCCGGGCGTTATAACCGCGGGCTTTGTTTCCAATGGCGTGGGTCATGCGTGAAATAGATTGAGATGACCTATTAACGGTTGCCCCGTTTTTCGCGGTGACTTATACTTCGGTTTTGAGGAGCTTCGTCAGTTTCCCGCGTCCAAAGACCATGGCTCTTGAAGTTCCAGTCCATTTAAGACCGATCATCAGCGACCGTTATGAGTTTTTCCAAGGCCGTCTTATTAGCGTGACCGGGAAAAATCGCATTGTTCTGGACTACGAAACATCCCTGCGACCTGTACTTGAGTTTATCCAACAATATTTTACCTCTCAAATCAGGGATGAAATAGTCAAGAAGCTCCGGAATCCATCGCAGCTCCTCGATACAGTTTTCGAGTTGAACTGCATGTGCGTCCTTGGCCGCAGGTTGCCGATCAAATACGAACCTCGATTGTCCAACGGCAGATTGGCCGACTTTGGCGTCATCGTTCCGCCAATCCTTCCGCTTTACATCGAGTGCAAGAATCCTAACCGCGTCCAAAACCTCGCGCGTGAGAAAGTAGATCGGCACAACAAGCAGCTCGCGCATGCTGTCTCGGACACTGATCTAAAGCACCACGCTTGGCAGCAGGGGCTTCGCATTGAATTTGTCCCCGCCCGCCACCTAAACCAACGGGAAATGAAGGCGCTTCGCGAAGCCATCATCTGCGCCGCCCCGAACATGATTGACGCCAAGTTGTGGCAGCCGATCCCTGGACTGGCGATTCACTTCGTCCCCAGATCGAGTGGCTATGTAACCAAGAGTTGGATGCAGACATGTCAGGTGGTGGTCAGTGACACCCCCATCAATGTGACCATGGAGAACGCGGCCTTAGCCTTCCACGCGTGGCCCAGCCTAGAACGTACGCTTCTGCGGACTATCACAGAGCTCCTTGCCGACGCTAGGCGTCAACTATCGGGTATCCGGGCTCCCGCCATGGGTTTAATTTGGCTGAACGTCCAGCCTTCCGCCAGCTTGGCGAAGATGCTCGAAGATGCGGTGGCACGGCAGGAGTTCGACAATATCCTCGGCATCCTCACCCAAGACCGACTTTACCATCGAACCGACCGAACCCGGGCTGCGGTGAAACTCGCCGGGTGTCTCGAAGCGGCGCAGTGGGGAAAGGACGTTTTTCGTACGAGTATCAGCTGGCAGTTCTTTGCTCTCTTGAACCGGCTCTTCTTCTAAAGCCCCAAGTAGCGCTGATCCGAAAGGGTCGGCCGTGAATATTGGAATTAGCTGTTACGTGGTGAGATTCTTCGCTGCGCTCAGAATGACAAACTGAGTGAAGACATGCGTTACATTCACCACGCGTAGCTGCGCCTGATCTTCAGCAGCTGGTAGAGATCGCTGGGGAGTTCCTGCAGAAAACGGCTGGGCGAGAGCAGCATGGCCGGGCCACCCTTGGTGTTCACTTTGGGAAAGCAGAGGTAGAGCTCGTCCTTGGCGCGGGTGACGGCGACGTAGAACAGCCGTCGCTCCTCCTCGAGGTCGCCGCTTTCGATCGCGCGACGCAGGGGAAAAAGGCCGTCGGCGAGGCTGATGAGAAAAACGACGCCGTATTCGAGGCCCTTGGCCTGATGCACGGTGGTGAGCTTGAGCGCGTCGGCCTCGGGATCGATCCGGCGGTCGCTCGCCTCGGAGTTGAGCAGCATGATTTGCGCGAGCATCTCCTGCATGTCCTCGAAGCGGCCGGCGAAGCCGATGAGCGACTTGAGATCGTCGAGCCGCGAGACGTAGTTGGCGTAGGCGCCCTTGAGGTATTCGCCATACCAGCCGTCGAGGGCGAGTTCGACGGCGTTGTGCGGCTTCAGGTTTTTCATGGCGTCGCCGACCTGCTGGAGCGAGGCGGTGAGGTCGACCCAGTCGTCGCGCGCGTCCTTCGGCACCTTGGCGGCGACTTCGGGCGAGGCGAGGGCGTCGAGGAAGTTTTTCTGGTGCGTTTTCGCGAACTCGAGCGCGGCGGCGTGGAGCTTCTGCGCGCCCTTGTCGCCGACCTTGGGCAGCAGGATCGCGACGCGCTGCCAGGCGGCGGTATCGGCCGGATTATAAACAAAGCGCAGCAGCGCCACGAGGTCGCGGATGTGCGCCTGTTCGAAAAAGCGCACGCCGCTGGTGATGACGTAGGGGATTTGCAGGCGCGAAAGCTCGAGCTGCAGGTCAAGCGCCTGGAAATGCGCGCGGTAGAGCACGGCGATGTCGCCGAGGGAACGGCCCTCCTCGACGAGGCCTTTGAGGCGTTGCACGATGAACGACGCCTGCTCGCGGCCGTCCATGGCCTGGACGAAGAACGGCTTCTCGTGGTCGGGCCGGGCGGCGCGCAGCTCCTTGTCGAAGTGGCGGCCCTTGGGCTGGGCGGCGAGCACGCCGTTGGCGAGGTTGAGGATCTGCGGGGTGGAGCGGTAGTTGGTCTCGATGCGATGGATGACGGTGCCGGGATGCCGGTCGGGAAACGTCATGATGTTCTCGAAGTTCGCGCCGCGCCACGAGTAGATGCACTGCGCGTCGTCGCCCACGGCCATGATCTGGTGGTGCGAACCGACGAGATCGACGATCTGCGACTGGAGGGTATTGGTGTCCTGGTATTCGTCCACGAGCACGTGGCGGAAACGCTGCTGGAGATAGGCGGCGACCTCGGGCGCGCGGCGCATGAGCTCGAGCCACGATTCGAGCAGGTCGTCGTAATCGACGACGTTCTGCGCGCGTTTCATCTCGGCGTATTTTTGCGCGAAGGCCGGCACGCGTTCGATCAGGCCGTCGTGCTGCGGGAAAAAGCGCGTGATGGTCTCGGCCAGCGTGGCCTGGGTGTTGCGCGCGAGCGAAATGATCGAATGCAGCGGGCCGGGGCGCGGGTGGGTCTTGTCCTTGAAAAAGCCCTTGTCGAGGCCGTCGACCGCGTCGCGCAGCACGCCCTCGGACTCGTCGGCGTCGAGGATGGTGAAGTTGCGCGGCAGGTTGAGGGCTTCGCCGTGGATGCGGAGCAGGCGATGGCCGATGGAGTGGAACGTGCCGCCCCAGAAACGGCCCGGCTCGATGCCGGTGAGGTCGTTCACGCGGTGGAGCATTTCCTTGGCGGCCTTGTTGGTGAAGGTGAGCAGGAGGATCTCGCCGGACCGCACGCCCTGAGAAAGCAGCCACGCGACGCGATAGGTGAGCGTGCGCGTCTTGCCCGAGCCCGCGCCGGCGAGCACGAGCAGCGGCCCGGGCGGCGCGGTGACGGCGGCAAACTGCTCGTCGTTCAAATCGCGCCGGAAATCGATGGGCGGCATCGCACCGGGCGCGGGCCGGTCGTTTTCGAGGACAAAATCCATGTAAGGTCAAACCTCACGCAAAGGCGCCAAGACGCAAAGGAGAATTACAGCAAAACGAGATCGTCGCGATGCACGACCTCGAAGTGCTTGCGTGAGGGGAAAAGGGCGCGCAATTCGTCGCCCTTTTTGCCGGGCAGGGTCACCGCCACGCTGCTGGCGTAGGAACTCGTGCCGCGGGCGATCACGACGCCGTTGGGCGCGGCAATGTTGACGACATCGCCGTCGGCGAAGTCGCCGCTCACGCCGGTGAGGCCGGCGGCGAGCAGGCTTGTGCCGCGCTCGCGCAACGCGGCGGCGGCGCCGGCGTTGATGTGCAGCGTGCCGGTGGGACGCTGAAAATAGGCGAGCCAGCGCTTCTTCGCATCGAGCGGCAGGCCGCTGGGCACGAAGAACGTGCCGGGGCCGCGGCCGGCGAAGAGTTTCTCCAGGATGTCGGGCTCGGCGCCGCTGGCGATGAAAACGCCGCAGCCGGCCTTCGTCGCGATTTTCGCAGCGGAAATCTTGGAGATCATGCCGCCGACGGCGGTCTCGCTGGTGGTGCCGCCGGCCATGGCCTCGATCTCTGGCGTGATCTTTTCGACGACGGGCACGATCTGTTTCGTTCCCTTCAGGTCGATGAGGCCGGGCGCGGTCGAGAGGATGACGAGGTGGTCGGCCTCGATGAGGCTGGCGACGAGCGCGGAAAGCGTGTCGTTGTCGCCGAACTTGATTTCGGCGGCACTGACGGTGTCGTTTTCGTTGATGATGGGGACGACGCCGTAGTCGAGGAGCTGGCGGAGCGTGGCCTTGACGCCGAGGTGGCGGGCGCGATCGCGGAGATCTTCGTGCGTGAGCAGGACCTGCGCGACGGTGAGGCCGTACGGAGCGAAACCGCGCTGCCAGGTCTGCATGAGGAGCGACTGGCCGATGGCGGCACAGGCCTGTTTTTTAGCGAGCTCGGCGGGGCGCCGGGCCAGGCTGAGGGCACCCATGCCGAGCCCGACCGCGCCGGAGGAGACGACGAGCACCTCGGCGCCGCGGGCCCGGAGCGAAGTGAGCTGCGCGCAGACGGCGGTGATACGCGGCTCGTCGAGCTGGCCGACGCCGCGCGTGAGCACGCCGGTGCCGAGCTTGATGACGACGCGCTTAAGTTTGGCCGCTTGATTCATGATTCAACCACGGAGACACAGAGGATGCGGGAAAAACGGCGAACCGGCAAGTGCGGCGCTCAGACGCTCCCTTCTCCGCGGTCAAAATCAAACAGTGAGCAATTCCTTCTCCTTGTGCGCAAGGTGGTCGTTGATGTCCTTGGTGAATTTGTCGGTGAGGATTTGGGCCTCTTTTTCCAGGCGTTTCATTTCGTCCTCGGGTGGCTTGGCTTTCTTGAGGGCCTCCAGCCCGTCGCGCCGGGCGTTGCGGACATGCACGCGGCCCTCCTCGGCGAGCTTGTGCGCGGTTTTGGCGAATTCCTGGCGGCGCTCGCGGCTCATGTCGGGCAGGGGAATGCGCACGATCGCGCCATCGACGATGGGATTGAAGCCGAGATTGGCCTGCTGGATGGCTTTCTCGACAGCCTTGAGGAGGGATTTGTCCCACGGCTGGATCTGGATCATACGCGCGTCGGGCGTCGAGATGGCCGCGCATTCCTTGAGTCGCATGTGCGAGCCGTAGGCCTCGACCATGACGCCTTCGACCATGGCGGGCGTGGCTTTGCCGGTGTGGATGCTGCTGAACTCATGCAGGGTGTAGTCGAGGGCCTTTTTCATCTTGGCCTGCATGTCGGTGAGGATGGGGTGGGACATGGTGGGTGGGTTTGGAAGTAGAATGATGAAAGTTGAAAGATAGGCGAAAGCGGGGGCTTTCAACCTTCAACTTTCACCGATCCGCAAGGTCAGCTGTGCACGAGCGTGCCGACCTTTTCGCCGAGGACGGCGCGGCGGATGGCGTGTTCGTCGCTGAGATTGAAGACCAGGATGGGGACGTTGTTGTCGAGGCAGAGCGAAAACGCGGTGGAGTCCATGACGGTGAGGCGCTGGCGGAGCGCGTCGAGGAAGGTGAGGTCCTCGTATTTGACGGCGTCGGGATGCTTTTTGGGGTCCTTGTCGTAGATGCCGTCGACCTTGGTGGCCTTGAAGATGATGTCGGCGTGCATCTCGCTGGCGCGGAGGGCTGCGGTGGTGTCAGTGGAAAAATAGGGGTTGCCGGTGCCGGCGGCGAAGATGACGACCCGGCCCTTTTCGAGGTGGCGCATGGCGCGGCGCAGGATGAACGGCTCGGCGATCTGGTTCATCGGGATGGCGCTTTGCACGCGGGTCGTGACGCCCATTTTTTCCAGGCAGTCCATGAGCGCGAGGGCGTTGATGACGGTGGCGAGCATGCCCATGTAGTCGCCGGTGGTGCGGTCCACGCCGCGTTTTTCACCGGCCAGGCCGCGGAAGATGTTGCCGCCGCCGATGACAAGGCAGACCTGCACGCCCAGTTCGTGGATTTCCTTCACCTGGGCGCAGACTTTTTCGAGAATGCCGCCATCGATGGGGTCGCCGGACTTGCCGCCGCGGAGAACCTCGCCGGAGAGCTTGAGGACGATGTGCTTGTATTTCACCCGGGAATCGACGGGCCTCGTGTCGTGCATGGCCGACAGGTAACGGGCCGGAAAAATCCACGTCAATGCCTGAGATGCGGTGTATGAAGCATTGGCCGCGCCTTTCTGGGTCTGCAACCAACGGATTTTCTGCTGCTGAAATCCCGGACCACTTGTATAAAGTACTTGCCTTGCGGGGGAATCGTGCGATTATGACCTTCCTTGAACGATCCCGGTCGCATGCGTGACACGCAAGTGACGGGAGTTCTCGTTCTCTTCGGGCGTCTCTTCGATGAAAGACCGTCAGAGGTCTTAATATTCATCGAATCTCCCGCTGCCGTCCGTCTTTTCAGACCGTCGGCGCCTCCCTCCCTCCGCGGTTTTCCGCGGATGGTTTTACCATACACATGACTGATTCATCCACGATTTCATTTGCCTCGCTCCAACTAGCGGCGCCGCTTCAGCGCGCCCTGGCGGACAAGGCCTATACCCACCCGTCGCCCATCCAGGCCCGCGCCATTCCCCCGCTGCTTGAGGGCCGCGATTTGATCGGCGTGGCGCAGACCGGCACCGGCAAGACGGCCGCTTTCGCGCTCCCGATCCTGCACCGGCTCGCGGCCAATCCGCAGCCGCGCGTGCCCCGGATGCCCCGCGTCCTGATTCTTACGCCCACCCGCGAGCTCGCGGCGCAGATCGCCGACAACATCGCCCTTTACGGCCGCTACCTTTCCCTCCGGCACACCGTCATTTTTGGCGGCGTCGGCGAACAACCGCAAATCCGCAGCCTCAATGCCGGCACCGACATCGTGATCGCCACGCCCGGCCGGCTGCTCGACCTGATGGAGCAGCGTTGTCTCACGCTCGACCGGGTCGAGATCTTCGTGCTCGACGAGGCCGACCGGATGCTGGACATGGGCTTCTCGCCCGCAGTGAAACGCATCCTGGCGAAGCTTCCGCCGCGCCGCCAGTCGCTCCTGTTCTCGGCCACCATGCCGGAATCGATCCGGTCCCTGGCCAATTCCTTCCTGCGCGATCCCGTGCGCGTGGAGGTGGCGCCGGTTTCCTCCACGGCCGAGCGGATCGACCAGCGGGTGTGCCACGTCGACCGCGGTAACAAGCACCGGCTGCTCGTCCATCTGCTGCAAAAGCATAACGACGGACTCGTCCTCGTGTTTTCACGGACCAAGCACGGCGCCGACCGCCTGGCCAAAAATCTTACGCGCGACGGCCTCGCCGCCGACGCCATCCATGGCAACAAGTCGCAAGGCGCGCGGACGCGTGCGCTCGAGGGTTTCCGCACCGGAACCTCGCGCATTCTTGTGGCGACGGACATCGCGGCGCGCGGCATCGACGTGAAGGGCATCGCCCTCGTCGTCAATTACGACCTCCCGAACGAGCCGGAAGCCTACGTGCACCGCATCGGCCGCACGGCCCGTGCCGGCGCCGAGGGCCTGGCGATTTCATTGTGCGATGACACCGAGCGCGGCTTCCTGCGCGACATCCAGCGCCTCATCCGCCAGGACATCCCGGTGCTGGCCGATCATCCTTTCCCGGCGAATCCGTCCACGTCGGCGCCGCGTCGTCCGCAGCAAACGCCATCCCGCGGGGGCTATGGCCGGACAAATTATTCGGAAAACCGCGATCGGGCCCCCGCGGCTCCTTCGCCCGCCGTTGCACCCGCCCGCCGGGCCTCCTGGCAGTTCTGGCGCTCCTCCGGCGTGCCGGCCACAAACGGCCGCCGCTAAACCCAGCGCGAAATGGGCCGATGTTATCGCCAGCCGTGCGCATCAGATGCGGCGGCGCGCACCGGCCCCATTTCCATCCGCCACTCCTTTGTTATTGGTAATCGTTTTCCGATAAAACGCTTTGACCCTCCGGCGTGCCGCGTCACGCTTGCGTTGGGTTGAGGCAAAATCCCCCGCTCAACCGTTCCAACTAACCACCATACCGTGTCTCATTCCGACATTGCCAGAGATCACGAGGGCGAGGAGGAGCTGTCGCTCCCGCTTTTTGCCCTTACCATTGCCGCCACCCTGGTGGGCATTGGTTTCATCTTGAAGTTCACCGCGCCCCGCGCGGTCTGGCACGCGCAGGTTTCGGCGGGCCTGTGGAAATATGGCGTGGTGATCCTCGCGATCTCCGTCTTCAACTGCTTCGTCGAGTTTTTCTTCCACCGGTATGTCTTGCACAAGCCCGTGGTGCCGTTTTTGAGCCGCTTTTACCGGCAGCATACGAAGCATCACAGCCTCACGCGCATCGGCCGGCGGCGGACGCCCGAGGGCCGGGAGGTTCCGTTTGTTGAAAACATCTACCCGATCACCCAGCCCGAGCAAAAGGAAGCCTCCTTCTTTCCCTGGTATTCGCTGGCGGTATTTGCCCTGGTGGTGACGCCCCTGCTGGTGCTCTGCCAATGGCTCATGCCTTCCTTTCCCTGGTTTTTTTCCGGGTATGCGGCGCTCGCAATGTCCCTCACGCTTTACGAGGTGTTTCATGCGATCGAGCATTGGTCATTCGAAAAATGGGCGCCGCTCATCGAGCACCGCCGGCTGGGCTGGTTCTGGCGGAAGGTCTACAGCTTTCACCTGCGGCATCATGCGGTGATCGATTGCAACGAGGCGATCTCCGGTTTCTTCACGATTCCGCTCGCCGACTGGGCCTTTGGCACCTGCATCATCCCCAAGACACTTTATATGGATGGCTCGGAGTGGGAGTCGTCGGAATTTCAAAGCCCGCGTCCCTGCGCGTTCATCCGCTGGTGTGACGAGAAGAGCGACGCGCTGGTCAAAGAACGGCGTTTGCGCGCCCAGGCCGGCCAGCCGGCCGAATCCAAGGCCGCCGTCTATACCCGTGGCGAAGAGATCGCCCACTGCCTGACTCACGGGCTGGGGCTGCTATTGAGCATCGCGGCGCTGACGCTGCTGGTCGTTTTCGCCAGCCTGCGCGGCAATGCCTGGCACATCGTCAGCTTCACGGTGTTCGGCGTCACGCTGTTCCTGCTTTACGCGGCTTCGACGCTTTACCACAGCGTGCGTGCGGCGCACTGGAAGGACTTTTTTCTCAAGCTCGACTATGCCACGGCGTTTTTGCTCGTGGCGGGGACCTACACGCCCTTTCTGCTCGTGAGCCTGCGCGGGCCTTGGGGTTGGACGCTTTTCGGCATCATTTGGGGCCTTTGCGCGATCGGCGTGTGCGTGCAATTCCTGTTTCCCAACCGTTTCCGCGTGGCTTCGCTGGTCGCCTACCTGTCCGTGGGCTGGCTGCTCATCGTGGCCGTCAAGCCATTGCTGGCCGCCGTGCCGGAAGGCGCGATCTGGCTGCTGCTGGCCGGTGCGCTTTGCTACACCGTGGGCGCCATATTCTATCTGTGGAAACGCCTGCGCTATCATCACGCGGTCTGGCATGCTTTCGTGCTCGGCGGCAGCGCCTGCCATTTCTTCGCGGTGCTGCTCTTCCTGCTGCCAAGCCGGGCGTGAGGACCGGGGCGAGTGTCGCCCCGTCGGTTCTTCATGCATGTCAGGCCATTCGCTTGTGTGAATGGCCGAGGCATTGCCGCAAATCGAACTGGCCACGGATCAGCGCTCCTTTCATCCCCGGAGCATTCCCGCCTTGACCCGCGCCCCCCGCGGCCCAGCTTACTGCCCTTTCCACTGCCTGGTGGTGTAATGGTAGCACAGGCGACTTTGACTCGCCTAGTCATGGTTCGAATCCATGCCGGGCAGCCATTCCATCACGAGAGCCGCGCCGAATGCCCCAAGCTTGTTGATGGGCTTTCGATCGACCAAGCAGCCTGCCGGCATGAAAACGAGTGATCCGCCCGGCAAATGGCGGCTTGTGATCCGCGGCTTTTTTGTCTCGCTTGCGCGCCTTTTCCGCCCGGATTAAATCCAGCCCGCCATCATGCTTTTTCTGCACAAATTGCTCCCGGTTTTCGTGCTGCCCACCGGGTTGTCCTGCCTGCTGCTGGCCCTGGCGCTCGTTTTTGAAAAATGGCGCCGGCGGCTGATCATGGCGGTACTGGCGCTGCTCTACATCGCGAGCATGCCGGTCGTGGCTGATGCGCTCATCGGCCGGCTGGAGGACCGTTACCCGGTGCAGACCATCGTGGGTTGCGCGCCGGCGGACGCGGTGATCGTGCTCGGCGGCATTCTGGGCCGCAACCATCCGGGCGCGGACTTCCCTTCTTGGGGCGAGGCGGTGGACCGTTTCACCACGGGCGTGGCGTTGGTGCGGGCGGGCAAGGCGGCCCATATCGTTTTTTCACGGGCGAGCTTTCCCTGGGAGAAACTCCGCGTGACGGAGGGCGAGCTTCTGCGCGAACAGGCCATCGCGGCGGGCGTGCCGGCGGAAAAAATCGTGCTCACGCCGATGGTGGGCGACACGGCCGACGAAGCCCGCTCCGCCGCAAGGATGTGCCGTGAATACGGCTGGAAGCACGTGCTGCTCGTGACCTCGGCCTGGCACATGCCGCGCGCCGCGTGGCTCTTCACCCGCGCGGGGGTGGATTTCACCCCGTTCCCGGTCGATTTCCAGCGCGATCCGCGCCGGCGGCTGACGCTGATCGATTTCCTGCCGCATCCGGATGCGCTGGCGGTGACGGAGCAGGCGCTGCGCGAATTCTACGGGCGGATTTATTACGTGGTTTTCCGGCCCGAATGAACGCCGTCAGGCGGACTTGCCGTTGGCGAGGATGAACGGCGCGAAGAAGCCGGCCTGCGCGGGGGGAAAGCGACCGTGGATGAACACGCCTTCGTCGCGGTGCTCCTGATCGTGGATGTGGCCGAACTCGTGCAGGCGGGCGATGACATCGTAACGGTCATGCGGCACGAGCAATGCGCTGATGCCGAGCCGGCCGGCGATGAGCTCGGCGCAGCGGTCGAGGAGCGCGTCGAGGCCGGCGCCGGTCTTGGCCGAAATGAAAAGCCCGTCGGGCGCGAGCGTGCGGGCGTGCGCGAGGGCGCGAGTGTCGGCGGCGTCGGTTTTGTTGAAGAGGGTGAGGGTGGGCTTGTCGTCGGCGCCGAGCTCCCGCAGGACGCCGAGCGTGGTGGCGTGGTGCTTCTCGATGTTGGGATTGGTCGCATCAAGCACGTGGATGAGAAAGTCGGCCACGACGACCTCCTCAAGCGTGGCCTTGAAGGCCTCGACCAGGCCGTGCGGCAGGCGGCGGATGAAGCCGACGGTGTCGGTCACGAGCAGCTTCTGGTTGTTGCGGAGCAGGAGCTGGCGCGTCGTGGGATCGAGCGTGGCGAAGAGCTTGTCCTCGACGAAGACGGCGGCGCCGGTAAGGCGGTTGAGCAATGAGGACTTGCCTGCGTTGGTATAGCCGACGATGGCCGCGGTGGGCACGGGCACGCGCATGCGGCGCGCGCGCTGCACGCCGCGCTGCTGGACGACCCCGGCGATCTGCTCGCGCAGGTGTGCGATGCGGTCGCGCACGAGGCGTCGGTCGTTCTCCAGCTGGGTTTCACCCTGGCCGCGCGCGCCGGTGCCGCCGCCGCGCTGGCGCGAGAGATGGGTCCAGGCGCGCTTGAGGCGCGGGAGCGAGTATTCCTGCCGGGCGAGCGCGACCTGGAGGATGGCCTCGCGGGTATGCGCGCGGTCGGCAAACACTTCGAGAATGACCTCCTGGCGGTCGATGACGGCGAGTTCGGAGAGCTTTTCCCAGTTGCGCTGCTGCGCCGGCGAGAGGTCCTCGTCGAAAATGATCACATCGGCGTCGTCCTCGTGCGCCAGGTCGGAAAGCTCCTGCGCCTTGCCGCTGCCGATCAGCAGGGCGGGCACGGGCGTGCGCAGCGCGATGAGAGTGGAGCGCACGACGGTCAGGCCAAGGGTCTCGACCAGCTCGCGCAGCTCGTCCAGCAGCTCCTGGCCTTCGCCCGGCGGCATTTTGGGCGTCTGGACACCGACCAGAAATGCGCGCTGGAGGCGGGATTTGGTTTCGAAAAGTTCGGCCACGATTTTTGGGAGAAAAAGCCTACGGCGGGAAGTCGCGTGAGTCAAATGGCGTCAGGCCGGGCCGGCTCGCGAAAGGATTGCGGCGGAAGCGGCGGGCGATTTAAGGGAGGGCGTGAGACGAATCCATGGCATTGTCTGGCTGGCCCTGTTTTTCCTGGTCCGGCTCCCGGCGCCGGCCGCGGGGGTGAAGCCGCCCTTTGCGCATGAGCCCCTCGGCGTGGCCAACGGCTGCTTCGTGGAATCGGTCTGCCTCTATGATCATTTCCAGGAAATCCACGGCCCGGACGCGTGGGTGCGCGTGCTGCAATGGGGCGCGAAGGAGGACGAGCAGGTGGTGGCCGGGCATGCGGTCGCGGTGTTTGAACTGGAAGGGCGGCTATGGGCCTGGGACATCAATTTCGGCTTCCGGCCGCTGGAGGTGCCGCCGGAGTCCCGCGAGGACGTCGGCCGGGTCGCGGCGCCCGTCCTGGCGCGGTACCCGGGCATCGTTCCATTGTATCCAATTTATAGATACGATTTTTCCCAGCCGCCCGAGGAGCATCCGCCGGAGGTGCTGGCCACGCACGAGGTGCCGGCGTTCCGCGACGCGACACGCGCGGGTGCGCGGCTGGCCGCGCACCGGCCGGTGAACGTGGTGCAGTTTTCCTATGTCAGGGACGGCCAGACGCTGCAAAGCGCGGCCGCGGTGTTCATTTTCAACGGGCGGGTCTGCATCTATTTTCCCGAGCGCGGCACGATCCCGTTCATCATGGAGTACCTCTCCATCCTCAACCTGCGGCAGCTGCAGCAGGCGGTCCACCGCGAGTATCCCGGCGCGTTTGCGCTGAAATCGTTGAACTACTGAAGCCGGTGTCGCGGCGGGCGGTCAGCGCAGGCGGGCAAAGCTGGCCGAGAGCAGGTCGAGGTCGGCTGCGCCCCTGGTCTTCTCACGGGTGCGGGCGATGAGGTCGGCCTCGAGGCGGTTCTTGGTCGGGCGCTTCACTTCGTAGAACACGCCGAAGGGGCCCGGCCACGGCTCGAGCGCGAGGCGGAACGCGGCGAGCTCGTCGGTGGGGTCGTGGCGCTGTGCGTCCTCGGGCGTGCCGTCGTTCTTCTTCAGCTCGATAGTGCGGAACGCGCCGCCCTTGCGGGGATTGCCGGCATCGAACGCCCCTGCGTAAAACTCGACGCATTCGGAAAGGATCTCGACGACAGAGAAGCCGTCGTGCTGGGCGGCGCGCGTCATCATCTCGATCATATGGTTGACCTGCGTGGCATGGCTGCGCGCGATGAAGGTGGCGCCGGTGTTGACGAGCGTGCGCATCGGGTTGATCGGCTGGTCCATCGCGCCGGTGGGATCGGTCTTCGACTTGAAGCCGATGGGCGAGGTGGGCGAGGTCTGCTTCTTGGTCAGGCCGTAGACGAAGTTGTCCATGATGACGTAGGTCAGCCGGACGTTCTTGCGCGCGGTGTGGACGAGGTGGTTGCCGCCGATGGAAAAACCGTCGCCGTCGCCGCCGAAGACGAAGACGTGGAGGTCGTCGCGGCCGAGGCTGATGCCCGCGGCAAAGGGCAGCGAGCGGCCGTGGATGTAATGGCCGCCATGGGTGTTGACGAAATAAGGGAACCGCGACGAGCAGCCGATACCGGCGAAGGTGACGATGTTCTCGTGCGGGTACTGGAGCTTCTCGAGCACGCGGTAGAACGCGGCAAGCACGGCGAAGTCGCCGCAGCCGGGGCACCACGTCGGATGGTCGGCGGTGAGGGCTTTTTTCGTGAGCGGCTGGCGTGCGCCGTTGGTCGGGGGCGAAACGGGCAGCACCGGGGCGGTGGCGGGCAGGGCGGTCATGGGGTCGGAATGGTGGTGGTTTAAAGTGGAGTCGCTTCAGCCGCGGGCCGGCGGGGTGACGGGCGTGTCGCGCAACGAGCCGAAGGCCAGGTGCCGGCCGACACCCTCGACGATTTCGCGGACCTTGAAGGTGAGGCCGTCCGTCTTGGTGATGCTGCGGATGGCGGGATTCGCGTACCGGGCGCGCAGGAGCATGGCCAGCTGGCCGTAGCCGTAGAGGCCCTCGTCATTCATCTCGACGACCAGCACCTCGCGATAACGGCGGAAAATTTCATCAAGCCCGTTGGGCAGCGGATGAAGGTTGCGCAGGTGGATCTGGGCGGCCTTGACGCCATCGGTGCGGACCCGTTTCACCGCTTCGCGCACCGGCCCGAACGTCGAGCCCCAGCCGACCACGAGGACGTCGCCCTCGGCGTCGCCGTAAATTTCCGGCAGCGGGAGCGAGGCGGCGAGGTGCTTGATTTTCTCGCGGCGCTTGGCGGTCATCTTGACGTGCAGGGCGGGATTGGCCGTCGGGTGGCCCATCTCGTCATGCTCGAGGCCGGTGACGACCGGATAGATGCCGCTCTCGATGCGCGAGCCGGGCGGCGCATGGCGGGTCGTGCGGTCGAGCGGATAGGGCTTGTAGTCGGTGCCGCGCGCGGCGAGGTCCGGCTTCGGATCGGCCATGAGTTTTTTCAGGTCGGGCTCCTCGAACGCCTCGATGCGGGTGGCCAGCGCCAGGTCGGAAAGGATGATGACGGGCGTGCTATATTCGCGCGCGATGCGGCCGGCCTCGAGCGCGAGGTAGAAGCAGTCCTCGACGTCGCGCGGCGCGAGCACGACGCGGGGCGTGTCGCCATGGCTGCCGTAGATGGCCTGCAGGAGATCGCTCTGCTCGACGTTGGTCGGCAGGCCGGTGCTGGGGCCGCCGCGCTGGACGTTGATCACGATGAGCGGCATCTCGGACATCACAGCCCAGCCAAGGGCTTCCATCTTGAGCGAAAGGCCGGGGCCGGAGCTGCCGGTGACGGAAAGGTGGCCGGAGTAGGCGAAACCGAGCGCGAGCGACACCGCGGCGAGCTCATCCTCCGCCTGCACGAAGACGCCGCCGTATTTCGGCAGCTCGGTGCGGAGCATTTCCATGATCGAGGACCACGGTGTGATGGGATAACCCGCGCCATGGCGCACACCGGCGGCGAGGAGGCCGTAGCCGAGCGCGGTGTTGCCGTCCATCGTGACCTGCGGGCGCCCGGAAGTGACCCGCGGCTTGTGGTCGAAACGGTAGCAATGGCCGAGGAGGTTTTCGACCGGCAGCGCGTAGCCGGCATCGAAGGCGAGCATGGCGTTGCGCACGATGTCCTCGGCGCGGCCGCCGAAGCGCTCCTGCACGAGCGTGCGGAGTTTTTCCACGTCGAGGTTGAAGGCGCGCGCGAGCAACCCGAGCACGAAAATATTTTTACCCTTGTCCTTTGAGGCGCCGCCCACGGCCTCGACCGTGCGGCCGGTGATGGGGATGCCGACCGCGGTGAAGCGCCGGTCGTCGGGATTCGGTTTCACGTGGTCGCTGTCGTAGACAAGCACGCCGCCCGGGCGCAGGGAGTTCACGTGCGCGTCGTAGCTGTGCTGGTAAAAGGCCACGAGGAAGTCCGCCTGGTCGCCGGCGGAGAGAATTTCGCCGGTGCCCATGCGCACCTGGAAGATCGACGGCCCGCCGGAAATGGTGGACGGGATCGTCATGTAGGTCATCACCTCCTGGTCGCTGCGGCCGGCGAGGCGCGCGAGGAAACCGCCGATGGTCTGGATGCCATCCTGCGAATTGCCCGCGAGGCGGATGACCGCATCGGGGACCGTTTGAACATTGCCGTTGCCGGCGGCATTTGCGCCGGGCAGGGGGGAACTGGGGCTGACCATGGGGGTGCGGTACGCTGCGGGATGGCGCAGGCGCTGTCAACGGTCTGCCGGCCGGTCTTCCTGCCCTGTAGGTGGGCAAAATCGGGGCAGGGCCGGGGGACCCGCCGGCCTTTTTCCCTTTGCGGCGAACCGGCCGCCCTTGACTCCCTGCTCCTGCTGACCGCGCTCAGCGCTCGTGCTGGTAGGGGTTGACCTTGCCCTGCAGGATCTGCTGGCCGCGTTGGGCGGTGGCGACGACGTAGCGCTGGGTGAGCTCGTCGAGCACCTCGTCCACCTCGCGGTCCTTCACGTAATAGGTCAGTGCATGGGTGCGAAGCTGGTCCCAGTATTGTTCGAAATAATGACGCCCGGCGTCTGCCACCGTCTCGCGGGCGGCCTCGGCGCGCGCGTGGAGCGGCGCCAGTTTCTTCGCGAGCAGCGAGCGCACGTCGGCTTCCATTGCCTGCGTGGTGGCGAAGAGCTCATCGTCGGAGAGCGGCGTGAGCCGGTCCACCCACTGGCCCAGGTCAACGAAAGAGGGCGGGAGGATGCGCACCTTGTCGTAGATCGTCCCGGCGATGACCTGGCTGAGCTTGCGCTCGGCGTCGATCAGCTGCCCGGCGGCACTGTCAAGATTCAGGGCGGCAATCCGCAATTCGGCCATCGCACCCGCGCGCAAATCAAACACGGCGTGGGTTCCTTCCTTCTTCCGCTCGACCGCCCGGGCCGTGTTTTTCAATTCGCGGGCGAAGGCCTGCAACCGGTCGCCATAGGGATCGACAAACCGCTCCCAGGTATCGATGGCGGAGAGCACCTCCGCGCTGTAGCGATAATCCTGCGATGCCTCCCAGAGATAATAATGCAGCTTGGTGTGCAGCGTGGCCTTCAGCCAGTGGTCGAGGGTGTCGATTCTGGCCAGGCGGGTTTCGAGCGAACTCTCGTTGTCGAGCACGGTACGCATCGAATGTTCGAAGGTTTTGACCGTGCTGGGCGCGGCCAGTACGCCGAAGGGTGGGCGCGTGCTGGCGACCTCCTCCTTGTGTACGGCCACACCGTGAAGCGCTTCGGAAAGGGCCTCCCGGCTGAGAGTCAGGTAGGCCTCGTCGCGCAGAAAAGAAATGATATCATTGGGCAGCGACATGGTGGTAATCAGTTTCATTGAATAGGGGCTAATACCTAGGTAATGTCAATATATTTTTGACATTATATTTACATTTGACTTGCAATTAGGAATGGCGGCTGACGCGATATTATTTTATAAGATGCTTGAATAAAGCATTTTATAATAATCACAGGCCGAAACCTGAGAATCCGGCCTGACCTGACTTGCGAAATTTACCGGCCAGCCATGGCCGGCAAAGCCCGGTGGCCCAAGCGCGAAATCTTCCGCGTTATGAGTGCATCAAGACTGCTTGGGTGGCAGCGGCAGATGCAGAGTCAGGCGGCGGAGCAGACGGGATTCGTTCTTCCGGGCCAGCTCGTGCTCCCACACCCGGAAAACTTTCCAGCCCTTCGCGCGCAGTGCGCGATTCACTTCACGGTCACGTGCCTGGTTGCGGGCTATTTTCTCACGCCAGAACTTCGCATTGGTCTTCGGCTTCGTGCCGTGCTTCGGACAACCATGCCAGAAGCAGCCGTCCACAAACACCACGAGCTTCGACTTCGGAAAAACAAAGTCCGGCTTGCCGGTGAGCTTCGCGTTGCGTCGCCAGCCGTTGATGCGATGCGAACGAAAAATCACAATCAACCGCAGCTCGGTGTCCTTGTTGCCGGAGCCACGTATGAGGGACATCACCGCCGAGCGTTTGCGCTTGGAAAAAATGTCAGGCATCGACTGACCGAAGCTTTATTTGGAACGCGAAAAGCTGATCAAGAAACTCGGCCCGAATCAGTCGCCACGGATATCCATGATTCCTTACACTGCCATCAGGCTTTTCCGACATCGTAAATTCGAAGACAATGTTGCGGTGGGTCACGAGCTCCACAAATCGCTCAATACTGGGCTTGTCGCAGTAAACGAGCTCCTTATAGGCGAATTGCGTTTTGCCTTTGGCCTTGCGGGTCTCTGCTTTTACGAAAACGGCACGCGAATGCTTTTCAGCAAGCCGGCGTTCAAGTTGTCCGAATGACCAATATCCGAGAGCATCAGCATTTTTCCGCAGATCAATTTTATTGGTTGGATTCAGGACATCGATCAATAACCCGAGGTTGTTTGGTGTCGCAGTGACTTGGGAATAACAGGAATAAAGTCCATCTTCGCCGGGCTTACCCAAGATACGGATTAGCTCTCTGGTCGTAGCTTTTACCGCCCAAATTGGGCCGGCTTGAAAGAGATTGATCTTACTGGAGGCACCCGTGCCTCCAGCTTTCATTCCCTTGCACTTAATCTCTATGCCTTTGAAGTCGGCCTTCTGATCGTTGTTTTCCTCAATCCCAAGCAATGTTTCAAAAGTGTAGCCAATGCCGGTATCTCCATCGCGCATGGTATCTACCCATCCGCGCTCTTTAACTTCATCAAACCGGCCAAGTAATTCTGTAAGTGTAGAGTCGGCAGAAAATGCGTCTGAATCGACCGGGCGAACTACAAAATTGTCAGGAATGGGTGAGATTTCATCGCCAAAAATGAGATGGAAGAGTTCGGGAAATCGGCCGGCCGGTGCGGAGTTCGCACAATCAAAATAGTAACCAGAGCTTCCATCGGAATGCTTTGCGTGCAGGAAAACTAGGATTCTAGGGGTTCTCGTAACGTCATTGAGAATGCTGTGAAGCCGAGTGATTCTTCGCTCAGGATAGCGTTTGTAATACTTGTATGCCACGGTTGTCGATGACGCTGAAATCGTATCGAAAGCCGGAAATATTTCAGTCGCATTTTGAGTCGGATCGGGAATCGGCAGGTTGGGAAAATATGAATAGGCGTCGGTGGGAATCAGCACGCCATGCCGGCCTGAGTCGTCGTTCGGAGTGAGCACCTTTGCGAAGACCTCGCCAGACAGGAATGCTTTGTTCGCCTTCGCAGCAAGGGCTTTTGCGTAATTGAACAGGTTGTTCATTCGCCTCATTTTTTCCGACGGGCGGCCTTTTTGGCTGGCGCCTTTTGAAGGCTAACCGAGTAAGGCATTTTGGCTTCGGTTAGAACAAGATCAGGAATGGCGGCTGAAGATTGCTGAAGGGCTTTTACGACGGCTTTTGCGATGCGTTCGACAACTGGCACCACCACTGAATTGCCAAACTGGCGATAAGCTTGGGTGTCGGAAACGGGAATTTTGAACGAATCAGGGTAGCCCATGAGCCGCGCGCATTCGCGGGGCGTGAGCCGTCGTGGATTTTTTCGGGCACCCTGTGCGATGAGAATTTCAGAGCCGTCCTTGTGGTAGCGTGCGCTCAGAGTCCGGGTCGTATCGGTGCCTGTCACCAAGCCAAATCCAAAGCCGTTACCTGCTGCTTGGTGCTTCTTTGCGTAATTTTGAAGATATGCCCAAAGATGGTCAGTTAATGTGTATTTCTCTGGTACATTATCTTCAAGAATGGCCCCTAATTTGGGGCCATCGGCAGGAAATGTCGGAAATTCAAAATCGCGAGGCTCACGGAAACCGACCAAGAAAATGCGTTCGCGATGCTGTGGCACGACGCCCCGGGCATCGATTACCTTGTAATAGACTTGATAGCCGAGTGCTTCGGTAAGTGTTTCGTAGATGACTTTAAAAGTGCGACCTTGATCGTGGCTTTTTAGATTTTTGACGTTCTCCAAGACAAAGGCGGCTGGTCGGTGGTAATCTATGATATCGGCAATGGAGAAAAACAGATTGCCCTGCTTTTCATCGTCGAAGCCGTGTTTGCGCCCGAGGCTGTTTTTCTTCGATACTCCGGCGAGGCTGAAAGGCTGGCAGGGGAAGCCGCCGCAAAGGATATCATGCGCAGGAATGTCGGCGACAGCGACGGCATGAATGTCGCCGTGGGGCTTTACGTCGAAGTTGGCCGCATAGGTAATTTGCGAAAACTTGTCCCAATCAGATGAGAAGACGCATTGGCCTCCGACCTTATCGAAGCCGATGTGGAAGCCGCCAATTCCGCAAAAAAGGTCAATAAAGCGGAATTTTTTGGTGCCCTGACCTGTGCCATTGGCTTCATATGGCGTTTTGCCCTCACGAACGGCAGACGCCTTTTTCTTTTTTCGGGCGACCATTAGTCAATCCCCTCGCAAAGCTCGGAAACGGACATTTTGAGTGCCTTCGCTATGCGTAGTGTGCTCAGCAAACTAATATTGCGTGCGCCACGTTCGACGCTGCTGATGTAGGTGCGATCAAGGTCGGCTAGTTCGGCGAGTTTCTCTTGTGAGAGCTCTTTTTCATCGCGTTTTGTGCGAACATTGGCGCCAAATTTTTTTAGGGCAGACTCTGTGACGGGCATCCGCCGATATTAGCGCGCTGACGACTTTAAGACCACGGACTTTAGGTCTCTTTTTTGATTTGTTATGCGATTTTCGAAATAAAAAGCCCCGCGCCGGTGAGGGCGTGGGGCTTTCCAAGAAACCTTTCGCGCAATGTCTTAGGCGGTCTTAGGCGGAGCGGTGCTGGCGGCCGGAGCCGCTCAGCTTGCCGCCGCCTGAGAGCTTGTTGACGGTCTGCCACGCGCGTTTCCGGGCGGTGCGGGCCGACAGCCCGCGCTTTTCGTAGCCTGTTTCGATATGCGCCGCCTGGCGTTTCTGTTTGTCGGTGTAACTGGCTTTGCTTCCGGGTGGCATGATGGGGAGGGTTTGAGGGTTGACTGACGGATTAGTTGGTGCCGACCGGATGCCGGGCTTCGGCATTCAGGCTGGTGCTGAGTTCGGTCAGGCGTGCATCGGCCACCTCCTCCTCGTCCAGCGTGGTTTGCAGAAGCTGCTCCGCATCCTCGTAGCCGAGCAGGCTGGCATAGGTGCGCGCGCAGCCATAACCGGCGATTTCGTAATGCTCGACCCGCTGGGCCTTGGCGATGAGGCCGGCGTCCTTGACCGCGGGGGCCGCCTTTTCGTGGATCCATTCCTCGGCCTCGGCGACCAGGCCGGCGATGGCCTTGCATTTGCGGCTGCGGGTCGATTCGTCGAGCCCGCTGAGGATTCGTTCCAAGCGCTCGGCATGGATCTTGGTCTGGTCCAGATGCTCTTCGAAGGCGGTCTGGAGCGTTTGGTGGGAGGCGGCCTTGGCCATGGCGGGCAGGGCCTTGATCAGCTGGTGTTCGGCGTCCAGCAGGTCGCGGAGTTCCTCAATGAAGAGGTCTTTGAGTGAATTGAATTTCGACATGATTTTTTTCGTTGAAGTTTTGTGAGGGTTGATGGCTGCGCACCGGCAGCGGATTACGGAGTGACGCTTTCGTCGCCGGGGTCCGTGTAGGCGAGCAGGCGCACGATTTCCTCGCGCGTGGCGCCGGTTATTTTTTGAATACGCCCGATCAGCTCCTCCTCCTTGCCTTCGATGTAGCGAAGATCGTTGTCGGTGAGGTCGGCGTATTTTTGCTTCAGCTTCCCTTTGGCGATGTGCCAGTTTCCTTTCAGGGTTGTTTGTACACTCATGGCAGTCTTCCTTTTTTGAGGGTTGTGGTTTGGCCGCGTGAGATCTTCCGGGCGGCGCGAAAGCTGGCAGAAATGAACGGTGCACAGTGCGTGCCATGAAATGGGTCCTGCTGTAATACACTCTGCACAAACGATATGAAAAACGTCCGGGTGACTTGCACGAGGCAGGGGCCATGCAAAATGAAAATGAACGCGCGCCGGAATCGTGAAGTTTGCACCCGCGAAGCCGGACCGCGGACGGCGGAAATAAAGCGTTCAATTTTTTTCCGGCCGAAAAGACGGATTTGAACGCGCGCGAGAACCGCGGTCTTGCACAACGCTCCCTGCCGGCACGGGCTGTCTTGCAAAATGTCATGAGCTCACGATCGGGCCAGTGATGGGCCGGACGGTTTGTCATTGGGCTTCATGACGTTAGCGCCTCTGCCGGAAAATTGGCACATGGGCTGCAAAATCAGCCGGGCTTGCGGACAAAACCGGTTCGCGGGCGTTCACCCTCTAAAAACCATGAACCAACTCATCCTGAAAGAGACTTGGAGCAGTCTCAAAGAAAAGTTGAAGCAGAAGTACGCCAATCTCACCGACAACGACCTTGCCTACATTCAGGACAAGGAGGACGAAATGCTCGAACAGATCCGGCGAAAGACTGGCGAAAGCCGGGAGGAAATCGAAAAATGTCTCCGCGAGGAATGCCCTTGCTGATCCGTCGCGCGGCCGGACGGCCGCGCGGGTTCACTTTAAAAAGAAAATATTCACCTATGAATTCACCACTCACTGAAAACAAAAGGAAAAGTCCGCTGCCGCCGGTCCAGCATGAAGAAATCGTCGTTCGCGCCCGCGAATTCTGGCAGAAGGCCGGCTCGCCGGCGGGACGCGACCTTGAATTCTGGCTGGCAGCCGAGCACGACCTGCGGCTGGAGCGCGAAAACGTGAAGGACAAGGTAGCCGGCATCGCAGCCCCGGCCGCGCCCACGGGAAATGAACTCCTCGCCCAGGCGAAGCCGGCCAAATCCCATGATATTTCCACGACTGCTCCGGCGGACCGCCACGACGGCCTGCTGCGGAAGCGGCGCCTTTGAATATTCACGGCTCCTTGCGGGGACTGAATTCATTTGCGGTCCCGGTGGAAGTCGCGGGCAAAAAACGGGCGCCGTGAGAAAAAATGCGGACGCCGTTGGTGTTTTTCCGTGCGCTGGCTAGCCTGAGCCTCCTTTTCATCAAACCCAGCAGGAGCCATTCATCATGGAATTCAGGAAACTCGGCCATTCAGGTTTCAAAGTGCCGGTCCTCAGTCTCGGGACGGGCACTTTTGGCGGCAAAGGCCCGCTTTTCAGCACATGGGGATCGAGCGATGTCCAGGAAGCCACCCGGCTGGTGGATATCTCTCTCGAGGCGGGCGTGAACATGTTCGATTCGGCCGACATCTATTCGGACGGCGTGGCCGAGGAGATTCTTGGCCAGGCGATCAAAGGCCGGCGCGACCGGGTGATTCTTTCCACCAAGGGCACCTTTCGCGCGGGCGACGGGCCGAATGACGCCGGATCATCGCGGTTTCATTTGCTCAGGGCCGTGGAGGCCAGCCTGCGGCGGCTCGGCACGGACTACATCGACCTTTACCAGCTGCACGGCTTCGATGCGCAGACGCCGGTCGAGGAAGTGTTGCAGACGCTCGACGGCTTCGTGCGGGCTGGAAAAATACGCTACATCGGCTGCTCCAATTTCTCCGGCTGGCACCTGATGAAGTCGCTGGCCGCGTCCGAGAAGCACGGGCTCGCCCGCTATGTGGCGCATCAGGCCTATTATTCGCTCATCGGGCGCGACTACGAATGGGAGCTCATGCCGCTTGGGCTTGAGCAGGGCGTGGGCGCCATGGTGTGGAGCCCGCTGGGCTGGGGCCGCCTGACCGGGAAAATCCGCCGCGGCCAGCCGCGCCCGGCGAGCAGCCGGCTCGAGTCCCAGGTCTCGATCGACTACGGACCGCCGGTGGGCGACGAATATCTTTACCGTGTGGTCGACGCGCTCGATGAAGTGGCGAAGGAAACCGGACGGACCGTGCCGCAGATCGCGCTCAACTGGCTGCTGCAACGGCCGACCGTGAGCAGTGTCATCATCGGCGTCCGCAACGAGCAGCAGCTCCGCCAGAATCTTGGGGCGGTCGGCTGGAATCTGACGAAAGAGCAGGTGGCAAGGCTCGACGCCGCCAGCACCGTGACCCCGGCCTATCCCTACTGGCACCAGCGAGGCTTTGCCGAACGCAACCCGCCCCCGGTGTAAGACGGCGCGATTTTGGTGCCCCGGGCCCGACCGCGCTTCATTTTTCGCCGGACGGGTCGTGCTTAAAAATTGCCTCCCAACGCGGGACGCACACGCTGCGCGCGAAGATCCGCGCCATGAACCGCACCGACCGCCTGGTGGCTCTCGTTCTCTATCTGCAAGGCCGCCGCGTCGTGTGTGCGGAGGAGATGGCCGGGCATTTTGAGATCAGCGTGCGCACGGTGTATCGCGACATCGCGGCGCTGGGCGAGGCGGGCGTGCCGATTGCCGGCGAGGCGGGGGTGGGTTACAGCCTGATGAAGGGCTACCATCTGCCGCCGGTGATGTTCAACACGAAGGAGGCCTCGGCGCTTTTCCTGGGCGGCGAAATGGTCCGGCAGTTCACCGATGCGTCCCTGCGCGCGCCCGTGAATTCCGCCCTCGAAAAATTACGGGCCGTGCTGCCGCGTGACCGGCAGGACCAGATCGAGCGGCTGGCGAGCAACACGGTCATTGTCGGCCGTCCCGTTCCGGCCGGTTCCTCGCCGGGAGGGCCGTGGCTGTCGTCCCTGCAGCAGGGCATTGTGGAACGCTGCGTCCTGCGGATGGCCTACCGGGCCCGGAATCGCGAGGACGACACGGTGCGCGACGTCGAACCGCTGGGTGTGGTCTTTTACGGTGGCGCCTGGTATCTGGTGGCGTGGTGTCGGCTGCGACGGGATTTCCGGCATTTCCGGATCGACCGCATTCGCAGCCTTGATTTTGGCACGGAGACGTTTCCCCCGCGTGCGGATTTTTCCCTCAGCCAGCACTTGGAGAAAACCGTGGGTCAGGACGACACCATCCCGGCGCGCATCTGGCTGGCCCGGCGCGCGGAGGACCGTGCGCGCCGTGAGAGTCACGCGACGCTCGTCAGGGAATGCGGGCGGAACGGCGGGACGGAATTTTCGCTTTTCACCTTTTCGCTCGAATGGCTCGCGCGCTGGCTGCTGTCGTTTGGCGGTGACGCCGAGGCGCTGGCCCCCGCCCGGCTGCGCCGGCTTGTGTGCGCCGAGGCGGGCAAAGTCGCGCAACAGCATGCCGAAAAGTCTCCTGACATAACGCTGTCAGTGCGCCGTGTTAAGGTGGCGGTGCCATGAACAATCGTACCATTGCCATCACCGTGCCCGCGCCGCGGGACACCGTTTTCAACTTTCTCGCCGACATCGAAAACCTGCCGAAGTGGGCGACCGAATTCTGTGAAAGAATCTATCTCGAGCAGGGCCGCTGGAAGGCGCTCACCTCGCAAGGCGAGCTGTTCATCGATTTCGAAACCGATGACTGCACGGGCGTGATCGACATGCGAGCCGGCTTCACGCCGGAGCACATGAACCTGCTGCCGGTCCGCGTGATTGCCCTATCCACCGGCGACACGCAGGCCAGTTTCACGTTTTTTCAGGCCACCGGCCTGCCGGACGAGCTTTATGAATGTCAGTATCGCGCCCTGCTGGCGGAGGTCCGCGGCCTGATCGAGCGCTTCGGCGGCGGCCGGCTGTACGCGCCCGCCATCGAGGAAGTGTGCCATTCCTGAGCTGACTTCGGTTGGAAAAGCGAGGAAAGAAACGGCATGTGTAAGTAGGAAGCCAGGAATCCAGGAAAGGAGAGGTTTTGAATCTCTGCGGCTTCGCGCCTTGGCGTTAAAACTGGCCGCTGCAGAAGCACGAAGAATTTATGGCTGGGCCGGTTCTGCGAGCAGCGAAGCGAGGTCGAGCGAGCGGGTGAACATGGCGATGCCGCCGTCGGGCGAGCGCGGCCATTGTTCGCGCGGACGGTCCCAGTAGAGCTCCACCCCGTTCTCGTCGAGATCGCGCAGATAGAGCGCCTCGCTCACGCCATGGTCGGATGCTCCCTCGAGGGGAATCCCGGCATTGCGGATGCGGCGCAGTGCGTCGGCCAGCAGGGGGCGCGTGGGATAAAGGATGGCGAGATGGTAAAGTCCGGTCGTGCCGGGCGCGGGCGATTTCCCGCCCAGGCTTTCCCAGGTGTTGAGCCCGATATGATGGTGGTAGCCGCCGGCGGAAACGAACGCGGCTTGCGAGCCGAAGCGCTGCATGAGCTGGAAGCCGAGCACGCCGCAGTAGAAGGCGAGGGCGCGGTCGAGGTCCGCGACCTTGAGGTGGACGTGGCCGATGCGGACGCCCGCATCGATGGGCGGAGACTGGGTCGGAGGCATGCAGACAGGATGTCCGCACCGGCCAAAAAAGCAAAAACCCCGCCGGATTTCCGGCAGGGTTTGCGAAGGAGAACGATGGAACCGAATTACTTTTTCGTCACGGCCTTGAGGTCGGCAACAGCAGCCTGGGCGGCGGCCAGACGCGCCACCGGCACGCGGAAAGGCGAGCAGCTGACGTAGGTGAGGCCGAGCTTGTGGCAGAACTTGACCGACTCGGGATCGCCGCCGTGTTCGCCGCAGATGCCGAGCTTGATGCCGGGGCGGGTCTTCGAGCCTTTCTCGATGGCGATCTTCATGAGCTGGCCGACGCCGGTCTGGTCGATACTGGCGAAGGGGTTCTTCTTCATGATCTCGGCCGCCTGGTAGGGCGCGAGGAAAGAGCCGGAGTCGTCGCGCGACATGCCGAGGCAGGTCTGCGTGAGGTCGTTGGTGCCGAAGCTGAAGAACTCGGCCGTCTCGGCGATTTCGTCGGCGGTGAGCGCGCCGCGCGGAATCTCGATCATGGTGCCGACAGAATAGGCGATTTTCGTCTTTTTCTCGGCTTGCACCTTGGCGGCGACCTCGTGGACGAGCGCAACCTGGAGATCGAGCTCCTTCTTGAAGCCGACGAGCGGAATCATGATCTCGGGGCTGGCCTTGATGCCGGCCTGCTTCGCGAGCACGGCCGCCTCGAAGACGGCGCGTGCCTGCATGGCGGTGATCTCGGGATACTTGATGCCGAGGCGGCAGCCGCGGAAGCCAAGCATGGGATTGAACTCATGCAGCTCGTGCACGCGGTGCATGATCTTCTCGACCGGAATGTTGAGCTTCCGGGAGAGGTCCATCTGCTGCTCCTTCGCGTGCGGCAGAAATTCGTGCAGCGGCGGATCGAGGAAACGGATGGTGGCGGGGAAACCCTTCAGCGCCTTGAAAATGCCGAGGAAGTCGTCGCGCTGGTAGGGGAGGAGCTTGGCCAGCGCGGTTTCACGGGCGGCGAGGGTGTCGGCCAGGATCATCTCGCGCATGGCGTCGATGCGGTCGCCCTCGAAGAACATGTGCTCGGTGCGGGTGAGGCCGATGCCGGTGGCGCCGAACGCGATGGCGTTGCGCGTCTGCTCGGGGGTGTCGGCGTTGGTGCGGACGGAGAGCCTGGTGGCCTGCGCGCACCACTTCATGAGCTGCTGGTAGTTCTTGAACTTCTCGGTGGCCTGCGCGGCCTTGTCGCCGTTGATGAGACCGGCGATGATCTCGGACGGGGCGGTCTTGATCTGGCCGGCGTAAACCGCGCCGATGGTGCCGTCGATGGAGAGGAAGTCGCCTTCGTTGAAAGTCTGGCCGGAGATAGTGACAGTCTTTTTGTCGTAATCGACCTGGAGCGCGCTGGCGCCGCAGACGCAGACCTTGCCCATCTGGCGGGCGACGAGGGCGGCGTGCGAGGAGACACCGCCGCGGGCGGTGAGGATACCCTCGGCGGCGATCATGCCGCGGAGATCCTCGGGGGAGGTTTCGACGCGGACGAGGAGGACTTTTTCATCCTTCTGGGCGGCGGTGACGGCGCGGTCGGCGTTGAAATAAATCTTGCCGGTGGCGGCGCCGGGGCCGGCGGGGAGACCGGTGGCGATGACCTTCGCCTTCTTGACCTCGGCGAGGTCAAACACGGGCGCGAGGAGCTGTTCGAGCTGGTCGGCCGGGTTGCGGAGGATGGCTGTCTGCCAGTCGATGAGTTTCTCCTTCACCATATCGATGGAGAACTTGAGCGCGGCCATGGCGGTGCGCTTGCCATTGCGCGTCTGGAGCATGAACAGCTTGCCTTCCTGGATGGTGAACTCGATGTCCTGCACGTCCTTGAAGTGCTTCTCCAGGATCGCGCGGACCTTGAGCAGCTCGGCGTAGGACTTCGGCATCTGCCGTTTCAAATCGGCGACGGGCTCGGGCGTGCGGACGCCGGCGACGACGTCCTCGCCCTGGGCGTTGATGAGGAACTCGCCGTAAAATTCATTGGCGCCGTTGGCGGGATTGCGGGTGAAGGCGACGCCGGAGCCGGAGGTCTCGCCGGTGTTGCCGTAGACCATGGCCTGCACGTTGACGGCGGTGCCCCACTCGGAGGGAATGTTGTACTTCTGGCGGTAAACAATCGCGCGGTCGTTCATCCAGGAGCCGAAGACGGCGCCGGCGGCGCCGCGGAGCTGCTCCCAGGGATCATTCGGGAACACCTTGCCGGTGCGCTCCTTCACGAGCGTCTTGAAACGGGCGACGAGGTCCTGCTGGTCGGCGGCGGTGAGCTTCGAGTCCTCGATGTTGCCATGGTACCGCTGGTGCTTGAAATTTTCGATGACGGTCTCGAACGGCTCGTGGTCCTCGCCTTCCTTTTTCTGCACCCCGAGGACGACGTCGCCGTACATCTGGATGAAGCGGCGGTAGCAGTCCCACGCGAAGCGTTCGTTCTTGGTCGAGGCGGCGAGGGAGAGGACGGTCTGGTCGTTGAGGCCGAGGTTGAGGATGGTGTCCATCATGCCGGGCATCGAGTCGCGGGCGCCGGAGCGGACGGCGACGAGGAGCGGGAAGCCCTGGGCATCGCCGAACTTGTAACCCATGATCTTCTCCATGTTTCTCACGCCGGCTTCCATCTGGGCCTGGAGCGAGGCGGGGTAGGTGCGCTTGTTGGCGTAGAAATAGGTGCAGACCTCCGTAGTGATGGTGAAGCCGGGGGGCACGGGCAGACCGATGCGCGTCATCTCGGCGAGGTTGGCGCCCTTGCCGCCGAGGAGGTTTTTCATGCCGCCGTTGCCGTCGGCCTTGCCGGCGCCCCAGGAGTAGACGTATTTCGTCGCCTTGGCCGCCTTGGCGGGTTTGGCAGTGCGTGATTTTTTCGCGGAGGATTTAGCCATGGTATCGAGTGCGTAGGGTTGAAAAGTAACGGGGCGCGCAGGCGCGCAAAAGCCAAGGCAAGCATCCCGCCGCCGAAGGTGTCAACGGCGCAAAAGGCGGTCAGCGGTGATTTTTACACCCGGGAGGAAACGCGGCCGCGCCGCGGGTTACTTCTTCGCCGAGTTGTCGCGCTGGAAGCGCAGGACAACCCGGAACATCTGCAGCGCTAGCCAGAACACTCCGGTCAGGCACGCCGAACCGTAAGCCGCCCAGATATAAATCCATTTCGGGTTCTCGGATTGCACGTGCGAGCGCAGGATGAGCAGGAAATAAACGAAGACGGCCAGAGTGAGCACCGCGTCGACGGCGAGGCTGGCGGGTGTGACGAGCTTTTGTTCGGACTGGGCCATGGGTTCAGGAAAAGGGCAGAACGGCGCATTTGCCAAATAAAAAGTTTCGGCCGGGCGTCACGGTGTTGCAAGTGGCGCTGCATCCAGCAATTCGGCGGCCAGGTCGCGGCCGTTGACGGTGAAACGCGGCGGCACAAAAGGCCGGCCGTCGATTTTCCGGCCGGTGGAGGTGTGCGTAGAAAAATCGAGGGCAGCCTCAAGGGTGTGCGGCGCTTCGCCGGCCAGCTTCACGGTGGCCGTCCACACGCTGTCTTCGACCTGCGAGGAAATGTCGGCGGACTTCACGCGTGCGACCAGCGCGGCTTCGGCGGGGGCGTCCGGGCAGTCCCCGGCCAGCACGAGCACGCCGACGCGAACGGGATTTTTGGGTGAAAGTTTTTTGGGCGGGCCGCGATAATGGTAAATCGCGAGGCGGCCTGCTCCCCATTCGGCGCCATCGGTCTTGAATTCGATTGCGGCTGGCGAGCCATCGAGGGCGTCGGCGGCGAACACCCGCACGGCCACAGCTGCACCGCCTTCGCGCACGACAAGCACGGAGCCAAGTGCGACTGGCCGGGGAGTTTTTGCCGCGAGATCGAGCGGCGTGTTGTCGAGCGCGAGGCGTTCAGCCTGCAGCGGCACGACGAGGCTGGTGGCGACGGAGGCGACTTCGCCCTTTTCGGCGCGCAAGGCCGGTGCGAGGTCAAGGAGGGCGAGCACGGTGCTATTTTCCTGCACGCTGGCCAGGGTGGACATGAGCACGCGCGGCTTGGCGTGGCCATCGGAACCGACCACCCGGATTTTGCCGTAAGGCGATTCATGGATGTCGGAAGCGAAAGTGATGAAGGGCAGCCCGGGCCGCGCGCCGAGAATGACACTGAGCGCGCGTGATTGCAGGCCGGCGAAAGTGCTGGCGCTGCCGAGGGCGAAATGGGGCGTGATGCAAAGCGTGCGGTCCTGGCCGGGTGCGTCGCCGTAGCGGGCCCGCACGAGGCGAGCGGGTTGGCGGGCCAGGTCGAGCGCGAGGGCGGGCGGGGCATAACCCGCGAGCCGGGCGTTGGCCCAGATGAGCACCTGGTCGTTCATGAGCAACGGCGGCGGTGCGGCCTCGCGCAGGCCGGCGCGGTAGTAGAGCTGGTTCACGTTGTCATCGGTCGTGAGAAAATCATATACGCGGCTGTGGGCGCCCGCGAGGACGCCCGTGGGTGCATAATAATCGGCGGCGAGGTCGGTCCAGAAATAGGCGAGCAGCGCGCGGACTTTGGCGCGCACGGCCGGGTCGCGCTCGGTGTTGACGAGCAGCTCGAGCCCGCTCATTTGCACGGCGGAATAGGTGGGGCTGGCAAATTCGCTGATGCCATTCGCGCGGGTGTGACGGATGAATTCGTCGAGCATGGCCATGCCCTCGGTGCGCGCGGCTGAGTCGTCCAGCGCCGCGCCGAGCGCGAGCAGGTTGGCGAGCTTCATCAGAAAGATGTTGGTGTAGGTGACCTTGACCTGATGCCGGTGAATCGCGGCCAGCGCGGCGGTGAGATGCGGGCGGGCCTCGGCGCGGAAATCCGGCGGAAGCTTTTCGCCGAAGAGCAGGAAAATCGCCCCGACCGGCTCCATCGTAAATTCGATGGCGTTGGCATCGCGAATCGCCGGATGGTTCTGCTGCCAGGGAACGTTGCCGAAATCGGGCGACGATGGGTCCATGTTCTGCAGCGCGAAAACGCACCGTAAATAATTTTCGGCCCGCGCGGGCGGCTGGCCGAGGATCAGGCTGGCGAGCGCCGCATGGCTGAGGTCGCGCACCGTGGGCTGGGGGCGGGGCGCGGCGAGGGAGCGATCAAGTTTGATCAGTTGGGCCTGCACATAGCCCTCGAGCACCGCGATGCGGTCGGGCGCGGGCGCGGCGGGCAGGACGGCGGTGCCCGCGAACAAGAAAAGGGCAAAACACGGAAAGCAGCGGGGGCGCATGATGAACAGGACGCCGCAATGCTATGCGATGTGACGCATTATTTCAAATCAGTGAAAACCGCGCGTGTGCTCAATTTTTGCCCTTCAGATGCAGGTCGGCGAAATCGAGAAACTTGTCCCAGTCGGAGACGAGGATCTCGTGCTTGCCGGTGTGGCAGTGGAAGCCGATCAGGCCGCGCATGACCGGCGTGTCGAGCGGCGGCATCGCAGCGTGGCCGAGTCCTTCGCCGCCGAGCAGCTTGTAAACCGGCCCGGCGGCGACTGCCGCGAGAAATTCGCCGCGCGGATCGGACCACAGGTCGAGGCTGCCGGTGTTGAGAAAAAGCGGACGCGGCGCGATCAGCGAGATCAGTAGATGCGAGTCCACCGGAAGGTCGTTCCAATGATGCGCGTACGACCGGAAGTTGGCGGAAAATTGGTAGGGAAAGGTGCGCACCATGTCGTCCACCGTCTCGCCGTAATCGCGGCGGCTGAGCGCGGCGCCCATTTCGCCTGAGCAGCTGGCCACCACCAGGGCGAAGCGTGTGTCCTGCGCGCCGGCCCAAAGCACGGTCTTGCCCAGCCGTGATTGTCCGAGCGCGATGACGTGTTTTCTGTCCACGTCGCGGTCGGTTTCCAGATAGTCCAGTCCGCGACTCAGGCCCCAGGCCCAGGCGGCGACCGCGCCCCATTCATCGGGCGCGGGTTCGGCCTGGCCGGCCTTGAGGTAGTGCGCGCGCACACCGTATTTCAGTCCAGCGCCGCCGGGCAGGTCGGGCTCGATGTCGCAATAATAGATGACCGCGAGACCATAACCGCGTGAGATGATTTTTTCGATCGGCCAGTTCTTCGCATGACCGCGGTCCTGCTCGGTGTCGGGATGCTGCGTGAGGGTTTTGCGATCCCACGAAGTCTCGAGCCGGATCGCCGGGTCGGAGGCAACCTGGTCGATGGGATTGAAGCTCAGACAAAGAAACACGGGCACGGGGCCGGGGGCATGGGCGGGCAGGTAAATCAGCAGGTCCGTCTTCGGTCCGCCGGCGGGGCCAAAGAAATTGATCGTGACCTGCTTGCGGATCGCCTGGCCGCCGAGCGCGTGGCGGTCCTCGTCGAAGACCTGAAACGTCATCTCCGCCGGCCGAGGCGGGCTGCGGCCGTGGATGTTTTCCTGGTAAAGTTTCAGTATCTCCGGCCGGCGCAGATTGAACCACGTCGTGGCGTCGCGCACGGGTTCGCCGTTTTGCAGCACGAGCGGATCGGGCAGCGTGTACACACCGGCTTTCGATTCGTCGTAATTGGTCGCACGGACGTGCGGGCAGGCGAGCAGGGCGGCGATAAAAAAGCCGACCAGCCGGCCGCGCGTGCAGATCTCAGGTGCTGATGTGGAGTTTCTTTTCCTCATCGGGGGTGGGCGGAGGATTGTCGGGCAGTGTGGTGCCGTTGATTTTGACGTTTTCGAAATGGATGTTCTCGACCCGGCGCAGCCAGAGCGACGCCTTGGCTGTCCCGATGATTGCATGGCGCACGGTGACGTCGCGGATCGGCGCGGCGGCCACGCCTTCGAGGTAAATGCCGTAGGCGCCGCCCTGGCTGCAGGTCAGATCCTCGAGCACAAAATCATGAAAGGCGGGCGGATAGTTCCCGCCGCGGTAGCCATGATAGCTCGTCTCGAAGCGCACGAATGCCTCGCGCACTGCGTCGGCTGTGATGCGCCGCGCGCGCACGTGCTCGACCACGCCGCCGCGGTCGAGGTTGCCCTTGAAATAAAACGCCGAGGCGACGCCGGCGAGGCGGCAGTCCTCCATGAAGACATTGCGGACGCCGCCGGACATCTCACTGCCGATGCAGAGGGCGCTCCAGCGCGAGCGCATCGTGCAGTGGCGAATCACGATGTTTTCCGACGGGCGGGCGGCCTTCCAGCCGTCCTCGTCGCGACCGGACTTGATGGCGATGGAGTCGTCGCCGGTGTGGAAATCGCAGTCTTCGATCAGCACGTCGGCGCACGAGTCGGGATCGCAGCCGTCATTGTTGGCGTTCATGCTGTCCACGGTGATGCCGCGCACGGTGACATTGCGGCAGAACACGGGGTGCACACACCAGAAGGTCGAGTCGCGCAGGGTCACGCCCTCGATCAGGACGTTCAGGCAGTCGAACGGCTGGAGGAGGCTGGGCCGCAGCCAGCGGCCCCCGCCGAACAGGCGCTGGTCCACCGGCACGCCTTCTGTGCCCATTTTGCGGAGCTCGGCGGGGGAGCCTTTTTCCTTGGAGGCCTTGAGCAGTGCGAACGTTTCGCGGGCGTTGCCGTCGATGATTCCGCGGCCGGTAACGGCGACATTGGTTGCGCGATAGGCGTAGATGCGCGGTGAGTGGCCGTAGAGCAGCGTGCCCTCGTAGCGCGTGAGCACGGCCGGCAGGTAATGCGCGGGGTCGGCGCCGAAGCCGAGGGTGGCGCCGGAGGAAAGATGCAGGTCGACATTGCTTTTCAGGTGGACCGGCCCATCGCAGAAAAACAGGCCGGCGGGCACGACGACGTGGCCGCCGCCGGCCTGCGTGCACGCCTCGATGGCCTTGGCGATGGCGGCGTGGCAGTCGGTCTTGCCGTCGCCCACTGCGCCGAAATCGGTGATGGGAAAATTATGCGCGGGAAACACCGGCGGCACGATGCGCTTCAGGATCACGTCTATCGCGCTCCAGTCGTCGGGCGGCGCGGCGGCATGAATCACGGCCGGGGCGGCCGACAGCAGCAAACAGAGCAAAACCCGGCGGAGTGAGGCTGGTTTCATGCAGGCCGATCAGGGTTTGTCGGTGAAGATGTAGGGACCGCCGCGGACATAGTGGATGTCGACGTGCGGATTGTTCACCAAGCGGATCATCTCGGCCCCGGCCAGCAGGACCGGGCCGTAGCCGTGCACGTCGTCATGTGCGGGACGATTGTAATAATACATGGCGTCGGTGGCGTAATTGGTGCCGACGCAGACGCCCTCGACCGCGCCTTCGGGCGTGACACGCGTGGTGACGCCGTTCCAGCCGGCCTGTGCAACCGCGCCGAAGGCCGCAGCGCTGATCCAGCCGCGGTTGATGGCGCGGGCGATGCTGAAGGTGAACATGGCCGAGCATGAGGTCTCGAGATAGGAATCGGGCCGGTCGAGCAGCTGGTGCCAGAGACCGTTGGCGGACTGGAGTTGCGCAACGCCCCTGATCTGCGCGCGCAGGATTTTCAGGATCTGGTCGCGGCCAGGATGATTCTCGGGCAGCACGCTGAGGAGCTCGACCATCGCCATCATGCACCAGCCATTGGCGCGGCCCCAGAAAAATTCGGGATTGTTGTCGGCGGTATTGGCGCTCCAGCCATGGGCGAAGAGGCCTTTTTGTTCGTCGAAAAGGCGGGCGGAAAACTGCAACACCTGGCGGACGGCGTCATCGTAGTAACGGGTATCGCCGGTGAGCTTGCCCATTTGCGCAAGGATCGGGATGCCCATGTACATGTCGTCACCCCAGAGCGATTCCGCCTGCGGCGAATGGCGGGCGAGCGTGCCGTCGGTGAGGCGGAACTGCCCGTGGCTGACATATTCGGCGTAGCGATCGATGACGGTCTTGAGGTCGGGGCCGACACCGGCGAGGCGTGCTTTGATGAGTGCCGCTCCCCAGGCGCCGCAGGCGTCGAGCGAGCCGGGCGCGAGAAAACTGTGAAAGGCGTTTGTCTTCAGGCCGGATTTGGCGGCGAGCGCCTCGAAATAGGGCAGACGGTCGGCGATGAACTGGAACCGGCGTGCGGTGAAGTCGGTGAAGGCCTTGTCGCCCGTCACCTCGCCGGCGAGCAGCATACCGGCGTGGAGCACTCCGGTCGGATAGCCGCCGGGACTGGCGAAGGCGTCGGGATTGGGCGTGGAGAAATCGGTGATTTCCTGCTTGGTCTTCGTATTGATGACGCGGAGCTGGTTCGGGTCGTCGGCGTGTACGCGCACACTCTGCATCACGGCGGTGATTTCCGCGGGAGTGGGTTTTTGGTAGGGCGCGGGGTAGCGGCCCTCGTGCGTATCGCTGGCCGCCTCGGGATTGTCGCGGCTCAGGTAGGGTCCGTCGGCGCGAGCGGCGATGGCGCCGGCCAGTGCGAGCATGAAACAAAGAGAACGGTGGAAGCGTGAGGTTGGCATGGGAAACAGAGATTACTTATAGTGCATGGGATAGGGATTTTGCGCGGCGGCGGGCGTTTCGACTGGCGCGAGGCCGGGCAGCGGCGCATCGGTGGAGGGCGCGAGCACGACCCACGCGCCCTTGGGCAGCGACAGAGCAAAACCGCCGTCTGCCTCACGGGCAATCGCGGTTTTTTCGCCGGGAGAGTCCGCGCGGATCACGGCGTCTTTCCAGCCGGGCATGATTATCCGGCAGGGCGCGCCGGCGAGGCTTTCGATGCGCACCCACGCGGTTTGCCCATCGTGCCGCACGGCGCTGACCAGAAAGGCCCCTTCGGCGCGCAAGGTGCCAAACGCGACGTCCTGCCAGGCCGCGGGAATCGCGGGAAAGACCCGAAGTTTTCCGCCCCAGCTTTGGAGCAGCATTTCCTGCAGGCTGGTGGCCGCCGAGAGCGGAGTCTCGATGACCGGGCCGGCTTCGGTGTAAAGTGTGTTGGGCTTGATGACGCGGTCGAGCAGCCGGTGCAGGCGGTCGAGGGCGGTGTCGCCGTCGCCGAGCAGCGCATACATCGAAGCGGCGCCGGTGTAGGAAAATCCACGAAATTTTTCCTCGCGACTGTCCCAGTTGTGCAGCGAAGCCTCGATCAAGGCGCGATCGGCGGACACATCCGGCGTGAGGAGATGCAGTGGGTAAATCGCGAGCAGGTGCGAATAATGGCGGTGCGATTCGCGCAACGGCCGGTCGCGGCCGACCATGAGGCCGTTGGCGTCGGCGGGGAACGGCGTGAGATTCGCGAGCACCTCTCGCCAGCGCGGCAGGTGAGGGTCGTCGAGGTGCAGATGCTCGCAGCTGGCGATGAGCGTTTGCAAGCCCCAGCGCAGCAGCGCGAGGTCGTAGTTGCAGTCGGGCACGAGCGCGAGCTCGGGGGAAAACGTCGGTGGCAGATGATAATGCCCGTCCGCATCTTTTTCGACATAGGCGAGGTAGTGGCCGACCGTGCGGCTGAGCAGCGGCAGTACGCGGTCGCGCAGGATCGTATCGTCCATCTGGTAGCGGTAATATTCCCAGTAAAGAAACATCACCCACGGCAGGTTGCCTATTTCATGGCCGGAGTCGCCTTTCGCCGTGGCAAGGTTGACCGGGGAGGAAAGAGCCTGGTCGGAGGTGCGGCCGATGGCGGCGGCCTCGGGGCGGAGCGAGGGCGGGACATTGTCGATGAGCTGCTGGCGGTGGCGGTCCAGCGCGCCGAAAAGCGACTCGGCCAGCGGCAGGCGGTTGGCGGTGAAGAGGGGTGAGTAGGTGAGTTGTGCGTTGAGATTCCACCAGATGCGCGGCCAGGGCGTATCGTGAAACCACGGGCCCATGAGGTCGAGAATCGGGCCGTCGGGCCGCATGGCTGAGCCGAGCTTGTAGATTTGAATCCAGTAAAACGCCTCGAGCCGCGCATCGGGAATCGAGAGAAAACTCGCCGGGTAAAACGCGTGCCACCATGCGCGGTGGCCTTCGGTCAGTTTTGCGGGGCCAAGAGCGAATGCCTGATCCATGGCGGCATTAGCATCAGCGAGCGCGGCCTCCTCTGTCTCACCGCGACCGATGCTGACGTAGATGATCTTTTTTCCACCGATGCCGGGGACGTGCTTGAGCACGACGGCGAAGGCACCGCCGCCGATGAAACGCTCCGTGCTGGTCAGGCCGTCACCCGTCGTGTGCACGGTTTGCGGCGGGTGCAGATCTTCCGGGCCGAAGGGGAGCTTGCTATGAACACTGCGTGGCGGGCGCGCCAATGCGGGAATCCAGGTGACATCAACGTCGCGTTCGTCCTTCGTGCCTTCGAGTTCGAGGGCGATGACCGACGGCTGGGTGGCGGTGAACGACCGCCAGCGCACTTCGCCGCGATCGGTGCGCAGCGTGCCGCGTGCCTCGGCATTCCACAGATCGAGCCGCAGGTCTCCCCCGGTGACGGCGCCGGCGGTGTGCAGGGCGACGCGGCCGATCGGGTAGCGCGAATCAGCGTGGTAAACGTCGGTGCGGTTGATTTCCCAGGCCAGCGCGCCAGCCTGGGTGAAGATGGCCGCACCGAGATTGCCATTGCCGATGAAGGGCGCCTCTTCCCAAACGGCGGGAACCTTCGTCCAGACCAGGTCTTCGCGGGCGAGAAAGGCCGGCCAGTCGATGGGCGGCGCCGGCTCGGCCCTCGCGGTCAGCAGCGCGGCAAAAACGAATGCGGCGAATAGCTTGAGTGCAATGAAGGCACGGGTCGGATGGTTCATGAAGGCTTGCCGGCGAGCCAGCTTACGCGCTCACCGCCACGCGGCGGCCGGTGCGGGCTGCCTCGTAGACTGCCTCGATGATGGCAATGTCGCGCCGGCCCATCTCGCCGGGCACGGGAGTGTCGCGGCCGTTGATGATGCAGTCGGCAAAATCGTCCATTTGCAGCGCTTGCTGATCGACCGGCGGGTCGAATTTCAGCGGGCCGCGACTCGTTTCGCACACAATACCGCGGTAAGTGAAGGCATGCTCCTTCAATGCATACCAGCCGTGCGGGGCCTCGGCGCGAAACTGGTCGGAGATGTGGGAAAAACTGCAGACGGCGCTGCAGACGGCGCCGCCGGGAAACTCCATCGTCCAGCGGATGCCTTCTTCCACTTCGTTAAAAAAATCGGGGCGCGTCTTGGGCTCCTCGCGCGCCGTGACGGCCACGGGCGTCTGTCCCGTCGCCATGCAGGCGGCCTGCACGATGTAGATGCCAAGGTCCATCATCGGGCCGCCGCCGGCCAGCTTCTTTTCGACGCGCCAAGCGTGTTGCTGCTGGATGAAGCCGCGGTCGCCGGTCATTTTGGTGAAGGCGCCGAAGTCCTGGTCATGCGCGAGTCGCATGAGCTCTTTCAGATAGGGATCGAAATGCAGCCGGTAGCCGATGGAGAGCTTCACCTTCGCATCGCGGCAGGCGGCGATCATCGCATCGCAATCGGCGACCGAGGTGGCCATGGGCTTTTCCGAAATGACGTGTTTGCCGGCCTTCGCCGCGCGGATGACGAATTCAGGATGCAGGGCTGGCGGCGTGACCACATAAACAATGTCAATGTCGGGATTGTCGGCGATGCGGTCGAAATTCTCGTAATTATAGAGATTCTTGGGCGGCAGGTCGAAATCATGCGCCCACTGCGCGGCCTTGTCGGCGTGGCCGGAGACTACGCCGGCGAGGCGGCAGAGCTTGGTCTCACGCAGCGCCGGGCCGAGCTGGCCGGTGCTGTATCTCCCGAGGCCCAGCAGGGCGACGCCGAGCTTGCGGCCGCCGCTTTTCTCCAATGATTCCGCATAGCTCCTCAGGCCGGAGCCGCTCGCGAGCGCGGCGCCGCCGAAGGCCAGCATGCGCAGGAAATCGCGACGCGAGGGACGTTGGTTCGGCGGGGTGGTCATGGCGTGAGGGAAGGGGGAACGACGCGGGCGGGGCTGGCCGGGGCCTTTTTCCGGCATTTGCTTCCGGTTTGGAAGCAGCCTGTTTCTTACATCGTTAAGCAAAATATTTCGGCCGGCAAGGCCGCTCCGCGAAATGCAAACGGGGCCCCCGGTGACCGGGTCTGCCGGTGGGCGAGTGGCATAGGACATGCTTATTTTCACTGCGTAGTAATACGCTAATAAAGAATCGTAACACTAAATTGTCATGAAACTCTCCCGCTGGATCGCTTGTATCATCGCCCTCGTTTCGCTGGCCGCGCTGCGGCCGGCTTTGTCCGCCGCCCCGTTGAAAGTCGGTTACAGTGACTGGCCGGGCTACACCGCTTTCGAAATCGCCGTGCAAAAAGGCTGGTTCAAGGACGCCGGGGTCGACGTCGAATTTGTCTGGTTCGACTACGGGCCGTCCATCGATGCGTTCTCGGCCGGCAAGATCGACGCCGATTGCATCGTGGCTTCCGACGCCATGGGCGCGGGCGCGGCCGGCGCCCCGAGCAAGTTCATCGCCATCATCGATTACAGCGAAGGCAGCGACATGATCGTCGGCAAACCCGGCATGAATTCCATCAAGGACCTCAAGGGCCAGAAGGTCGCGGTCGAGTTCGGTCTCGTCGAGCACTTCCTCCTGCTGGAAGGCCTCAAGCGTGCCGGCCTGTCGCAAAGCGACGTCACGCTGGTCAACACGCCGACCAACAACATGCCGCAGACACTGGGCTCGGGTCAGGTTGCGGCAGTGGGCGCGTGGTATCCCATCTCGGGTCAGGCGCTGGCTTCCGTTCCCGGCTCGAAGCCGCTCTTCACGAGCGCCGATGCCAAGGGTCTCATCTACGACGTGCTGGCGGTGAATCCGGCCAGTCTCGCCGCCCATCATGACGATTGGGCCAAGATCGCCGCCATCTATTACAAGTGCGTCGCTTACATCATGGATCCTGCGACTCGTGATGACGCCATCAAGATCATGTCCGGCAAGGTCCAGCAGAAGCCCGAGGACTACGCCAAGAACGTCCCTGGCACGCATTTCGAAACGCTGGCTGAGGCGAAGGCCAATTACAAAGGTGACGCCGGCGCTGCCATCAATCTCCACGATTCAATGGCCCTGAGCGACAAATTCTCCCTGGATAACGCCGTCTATAAGAACAGCCAGAAGCCTGAGGATTATATTTCTCCGAGCATCACGCTGGCGCTGCCCTGACTTCGCCCCAAACGGCTCAACTGCCCCATGACCTGAGGAACCACACATGGGCGTGCGCGATTGGCTGGGTTTAAGGCACGAGCTGCCGCATCGGAGGCGGCTCGTGCTGGTGGTTCTGTCGTTCGTGCTGCCGCTGGCGGTGTGGGCAATCGTCAGTTATGTGCCATGGATCTGGCATCCGCTGGTCCATGTCACCGACCCCGGCGGGGTCGATTATTTCATGACCGGCATGGACGTGGACCGGGCGGTGTTTGCCAAGGAGGCGGCCAACGCGGCGAAGGCCGGACTGAAGCTGCCCCAGGGTTATCGCGTCAATCCGCTGTATTTTCAACCGCCGCACGCGGTCGCCAAGGCTTTCTACACTGCGTTTACGACTCCGCCGCGCCTGCCGACCGAGCCTTGGTTGCACGAAAGTCTGGGCCACAGCATTCGCACGATCATGTGGGGCTTCATTGCCTCCTCGATTTTCGGCGTGCCGCTCGGGATCCTCTGCGGCACCTACCGGTTTTTTGCGAAACTGCAGGAGCCGTTTGTCGAATTCTTCCG
>Ga0210388_10000080_pt1 | contig 129434 bp, 102 predicted proteins | sample IncBWC19OmetaG_FD_155485 | JGI IMG/M metagenome (GOLD analysis project Ga0210388, IMG submission 155485) | Forest soil microbial communities from Barre Woods Harvard Forest LTER site, Petersham, Massachusetts, United States - Inc-BW-C-19-O ... | reverse complement strand
AGCCGCCGTGGACCTGGCACGGCTGGCGGGCTTGTTTCCCGCCGGCGTGTTGTGCGAGATCGTCAACGACGATGGCTCCATGGCGCAGGGCGAACAGCGCGAAGATTTCGCGCGCCGCCATCACCTTCCTTATATCACCATTCCGGAGCTGGTCGCTTACCGCCGGAGCCGCGAACGTCTGGTGACAAAAACAGCGACCGCCCGGCTGCCGACGCGGCATGGTGTCTTCACGACCCATGTCTATCGCTCCATCCTCGATGGAGCCGAGCACGTTGCCTTGGTCAAAGGTGAGGTGAATGGACGTGAAAATGTGCTGGTACGCGTGCATTCCGAATGCGTCACCGGCGACGTACTCGGGTCGCTCCGCTGCGATTGCGGCCAGCAACTTGAAAACGCGCTCGCCCGGGTCGCACGCGAGGAAACCGGGGTCGTTCTGTATCTCCGCAACCACGAAGGACGCGGCATCGGCCTGACCGACAAACTGCGGGCCTACGCCCTGCAGGACGAAGGGCTCGATACGGTGCAGGCAAATGTGAAACTCGGCCTGCCTGTCGACGCGCGCAGCTACGATGTCGGCGCCCAGATCCTGACCGATCTCGGGCTCACTACGATCCGGTTGATGTCGAACAACCCGGCAAAATTCCAGGGCCTGGAGACTTATCGCCTGAAGATCGTCGAGCGGGTGCCCCTGCTCACGACCCCCACCTGCGAAAATCACAGCTACCTCCGGGCCAAGCAGGTCAAACTGGGCCACCTGCTGGATCTTTCCGTGGCCGGCCTGGATTTTCCAAAGGAGGAACTGGTCGGTCGCTCCTGAGCGACAGGCCCGCGACACTGGAGCATGCCGGCGAAGTGAACAAACAAACTGATCCCGACGGTCGCGCACCAGGCGGCACGTCTGCACCCCAGGGCGCGTTCGCCAGCACAGCTTCGCGGCGCTCCGTGCTTTTGCGCCTGCTTGGGCTCTGCTGGCGCGAGCGGGCGCGTTGCATCCAGGTCATTCTTTGCCAGATCGCGTTGCTCACGCTCAGCCTCGCCGGACTGGGGTCGACCGGACTGGGCATCGACTACCTTCGCTCCATCCTGCAACCTCACGCCCCCCCCGTGCACTGGCCGTTTGCCCTGTCGCCGCCGCCGGCGTGGGGCCCGCAGACGGTCATCGCGGTGATTGCCGCGGTCGTGATCGCCGCGGCCTTGTTGCGCGGCACGCTGGCGTGGCTGTCCGGCGCCCTGCTTGCCCGGCTGGTCCACCGGCGGGTGATCTCCGATCTGCAAACGACCGTTTTCGCGAAACTGCAGCACCTCAATTTCCGCTTTTTCGACCAGCACAGCCGCGGCGAGATCATCAATCGCGCCACGGGTGACATCCAGGCCGTCCGCACGTTTGTCGACACCGTGCTGATCCAGGCGCTGGTCACGGTGCTGACCGTGGCCGTCTATGTCTCTTACATGGCTTCGATCCACGTCGGTCTGACGTTTGCCTGCCTCGCGACGCTGCCACTGCTATGGATTGCGTGTGTGATGTTTTCCCACGCGGTGCATCCGCTCTACCTGCGCAACCGTGAGCTGTTTGACCGCATGGTGCTCACGTTGGCGGAGTCCATTGAGGGCGTCGGTGTGATCAAGGGTTTCGCGCGCGAGCGCGAGATGGGCCGGCGCTTTCGCGAACACAATCTCGCCGTGAAGGACCAGCAGGGCCGCATTTTCTGGCGGACGAGCCTTTTTACTCCGGGGATCGACCTGCTCACCCAGGTCAATCTCGTCGTACTGCTCATCTACGGCGGAAAGCTCGTGATCGAAGGCGTGCTGCCGCTGGGCACCGGCCTGGTGGTTTTTGCCGGATTGCTTCAACAGTTTTCCACGCAGGTCACGACCATCGCGCAAATCGCGAACGGGGTTCAGGAAAGCCTCACCGGCGCCCGGCGCGTATTCGATATTCTTGACGCTCCCGCGGGGCTGCCCATGCCGCCGAACCCGATCGTGCCTCCGGTGAGCCTGGGCGCCGTGCGCTTCGAGAACGTTTCCTTCAGCCACAAGGAAGGTGGCCCGGCTGCGTTGCAGAACATCGATTTCGCCGTCGCTCCGGGCGAGTGCATTGCGATCGTGGGTGAAACCGGTTCCGGCAAGAGCGCCCTGCTCAGCCTGATTCCACGGTTTTACGATCCGACCTCCGGCCGCGTATTTGTGGATGAATACGACGTCCGTACGCTCGACCTGCAAACCCTGCGCCGTCGCGTGGGCGTCGTGTTCCAGGAAAGCTTCCTCTTCAGCGACACGGTCGCGGCCAACATTGCGTTTGGCCAGCCTGACGCGTCACACGAGGCGATTGTCGCCGCCGCCAGGGCCGCGTGCGCGCATGATTTCATCACGGCGCTGCCAGATGGGTATGACACCGTGCTGGGCGAAAGCGGAGTCGATCTTTCCGGCGGACAGCGGCAGCGGCTGACGATCGCCCGCGCGTTGCTGACCAATCCGTCGATCCTGGTGCTCGACGATCCGACCGCCGCGATCGATCCCGAGACCGAGCACGAAATTCTCATCGCTATCGAGCAGGCGCTCGCCGGCCGCACGACCTTCGTCGTGGCGCACCGCCTGAGCACGCTGCAGCGGGCGAACCGCATTATCGTCCTCGAGCGCGGCCGCATCGTCCAGACGGGCACGCACGCGGGGCTCATGCGAGAAGACGGTCCTTACCGCGGCGCAGCTTTGCACCAGATGATCGACGAGGAAAGCCGGCGGATGCTGGCGGAGGAAATCGTTCCGCTGCGCGAAGAGCATCCATTCGCGGCGGTTGCAAGCGAGGAAGGGAGCACCGTGCCATCATGAAGGCACCCGGCCTGCACGGAAACGTCCTGCGCGGGATCACGGAGGAGCGACCGCCCGGTGCTTCCATCGACTGGAAGGTCGTGCTTCGCGTGCTGACTTATTCGCGGCCTTATGCGGTGAAGCGGAATGCCGTCTTCATTCTCACCGCGTTGCGCGCGGTGCAAAAGCCCGCCCTGGCCTGGGCGCTGGCGGCGATCATCAAGGGTCCGATCAGCCGCGGTGATTTTCGCGGAACGCTGCTGGGTTCGCTTGGGTTCGTTGCGATCGCGCTCTTCACCGAGATTGTGTTTCACTACCGGCAGCGCCTGTCGCTGGAGCTCGGCGAGGCCGTCGTGCACGACCTGCGCAACGACATCTTTCAGAATCTCCAGCGAATGCCGCTGAGCTATTTCCACAAGACCAAGCTGGGGCGCATCCTCAGCCGCGTCATCACCGACATCGAATCGGTGCGGCGCGGGATGCAGCAGGTCTTTTTTTTCAGCCTGCTGCTCATCGGGCAGATGGCGGGATCCGCGGCCCTGATGCTCTATTACAACTGGCAGCTCTTCTGCGTGCTGCTCGGCATCGGACCGCTGGTCTGGCTCACCAACCGCTATTTCCATCCGCGTCTCAGCCGCCTTTCGCGTGTCGCTGCGGAAAGCAGCAGCCGGCTCACCGGCAACCTCGCCGAGTCAGTGCGCGGAATCCGCGTCATCCAGGGCTTCACCCGCCAGCAGCGCGGCGAGGAAATCTTTGGCGGATTCGTCGACAAGCTCGCCGGTGACAATGTCGCGCTGGCATCGGAGTCCGCCCTGTACGTTCCGTTGCTCGACCTCAACAGCCAGCTCTTCATCGCCGCGATGCTGGTCGTCGGCGGCTACGGGGCCCTGCACGGATTCGCCGGCATGGAGATCGGAAGCCTGATCGCGTTCTTTTTTCTTCCGGCGCTCTTTTTCCAATCGCTGCAGCAACTCGGCAATCTCTACACGCAGACGATCACCTCCATGGCGGGGGCCGAGCGCGTGTTTCAATTGATTGACCTGCGGCCCGAGTGGAGCGACGCCCCGGATGCCGGCGATCTGCCCGATCCGCGCACGGACGGGCGGGTCGCGGGCGCGCGCGTGGAGTTCCACGCCGTCTCCTTCGGCTACGATCCCGCGCGCCTGGTGCTGCATGAGGTCTCTTTTGCAGCCGAGCCGGGACAGACGGTGGCGCTGGTCGGTCACACGGGGAGCGGCAAAACCTCGATCATCAATCTCGTGGCGAAGTTTTACCTGCCCACCCGGGGGGAGCTGTTTGTCGATGGCCGCGAGATTCGTGCGCTGCGTTCCGAATCGTTGCGCCGGCAGATGGGCATCGTGCTGCAGACGAATTTTCTCTTCACCGGATCGGTGATGGAAAACATCCGGTTGGGCCGCCCCGAGGCGTCCGATGACGAAGTGGTTGAAGCCGCGCGCCGGCTCGACTGCCTCGACCTGCTGGAAAATCTGCCGCAGGGCATCATTACCCAGGTTGGCGAGGGCGGCACGAATCTCTCGCTCGGCCAACGCCAGCTCGTTTGTTTCGCGCGCGCCTTGCTCGCAAATCCCCGCATTCTGATTCTCGACGAGGCCACGAGCGCCGTGGATCCTGTCACCGAGCACCGCCTGCAACGCGCACTGGGCCATCTGCTCGCCGGCCGCACCAGCTTCGTGGTTGCCCATCGCCTCAGCACGATTCTTCGCGCCGACCAAATCATCGTGCTCGACCATGGGCGCATTGTCGAACGCGGCACGCATCACGAGTTGCTGGCGCAACGCGGCACCTACTGGAGCCTCTATCGACAGTTCGTCTTCGCCTCGGAGCCCGTGGCTGGTTTGGTCAGCTCAAGCTAGGCGTTTGGCGCGAATCGCGCCCGGCTGAAAATTCTCTCCGAAAAATCCGGCAAAAAAATGGATTTTTGTGATAATTGCGCATTAATCATTTGCAACTTGTTATTCTATAATATTTTAAATCCATACTTTTTTAATGCACATTAAGATGATATACTTGACAAACCACCGGGCTCGCATATCGATTTTCTCACTCAGATTTAGATTCACGGCGACCAGTCGACTGGAGCGGTGTGCGAAACGCGTAAGCAGCCACTGCCAGTCAATTCAAACTTTTGTCGCCCATGTCTTCCTTCGCTGATGCTTCACCGACCAAGTCGGATGGCTTGTGGACTTTTCCCCAGTCCGTCCCGGCCGGATTCGCGGAATCCGTCCATTCCGTTTCGGTCCCTTCGGCCCGATCCCATGATGATGGATCACTTATCCTGTCGATTCTCACGACCTCCATCTGTGTCCATCTGCTGATCATCGGCCTTCTCGGAGCGCGTCTCCCCGAAGATCCGGCTCAACCTCAAACGCCTCCTTCTCCTCCGCCGACCCGGTTCATCGAGGACGTAAAGCTCGAGTCTCAAAAGATTCCCGCGCCGCCTCCGCCGGCAAAATTGGCCAAAATTCTCCCGCCGCCATTGCCGGCGTCCGCACCCCGGATCGATCTTCCACCTTTGCCGCAAATCTCCGCGGTTGCGGCGGTCCCTGCGTCCGTTCCGGTCGCTTTTGCCCTCCATGTGGCGGGGCCCGTCCATCTCGTCGGCGACTTTTCCCAAGCCTCAGGAACAGCAACCGCCGCGTCCGGGCCGCAGGACATCAATGACGACCACCTTGGCCGCAATTTGCTCATCCCTCCGATCACGTATCCGCCCGGAGCGTTGCTGCACCGCGTTTCCGGCGAAGTTCAGGTGGAGTTTCGCACCTCCGCGACCGGAGACATCTATGACGCCAAAATCCGCCGGAGTTCGGGCTTCGAAACCCTGGACTGGGCGGCACTCGAAAACATCCGCCATGGCCGTTGGACCGGCGAGGCGGGCTACTTCACCAAAACCTATGACTTCATCCTTAATTAACACCCTCCCCCAGCTTCCCCTCGCCAACATCGTGGTCGACACGTTCTTTCACGGCGGGGTCGTCATGTGGCCCCTGCTGGCGCTCTCGCTTGTCACCCTTGGGATCGTCATCGAGCGGTTGTTCTGGTGGGTCGCCGCGCGGCGCGGCCGCGAGACCGAGCGGCTCAACCGCCTCTACCACGCGCTTTCCCACGGCGATGACGAAGGCGCGGGCCGCCTCGCCGCCGGTTCATCCGACGCCCGCATTCGCGTGATCGCACACGGGCTCGAGCATTCCGAAACTGACATCGAGATCGGCATGCAGGTGCAGGTCGCGGATGAACTCAAGGGCGCCAATCGTTTCCTGAACATCCTTGATACCGCCATCACGCTCGCCCCGCTGCTCGGGTTGCTCGGCACCGTCACCGGAATCATGCGATCATTCCGGTTTGTCGGAGGCGACCAGGCACTTGCGGCCTCCAAGGTGAGCGGGGGCATCGGCGAGGCTCTCATTGCGACGGCCTTTGGCCTGGGCATCGCAATCGCGACGCTCATTCCGTACAACACCTTCGGCAGCTACGCGGACGACCTGCGACAGCAGCTCGATAATGTCGTCAGGAATGTCCACCTCCTGACCGAAAAGGCCCGGTTGCGGGCCCGTTCCGACACTTTCTCGCCGGAAACGACCAACCAGTAACGCCGGAGGAAAGAGACCATCATGCACGCAGGTCACCACGCCGGGAGAAAGCGGGCCCGGATCGAGATCATCCCGCTGATCGACATCATGTTCTTCCTGCTTGCGAGCTTCATGCTCGTCAGCCTGAACCTCATAAACGCGAAAAGCGTGAAGGTGAGCCTTCCCATCGCACAGACGGGAGATCCGGAAAACCGGCCGAGCACGCTCTCCATCTCAGTCGATGCCACGGGTGGTATTTATTTGGACAAAACCCCGATTGGCCGGAATGAGCTGCAGGCCGAACTGGCCCGACAGCGCGCGCAAAATCCGGAAGTGCGGGTGGTGATTTCCGGCGATGAGAACACGCGCCATGGAGCCATGATTGGCGTCCTCGACCGGGTGCGCGCGGCGGGGATCCAGAATGTGGCCTTTCAAACCCGGGAGCCGGAGGCCCCTGCGACGCCATGACCCAGCGACTGCAACGGGTGAATCTCGTCCTCCTCGCGCTCGTCGGCGGGCTTTGCTTTTTCCAATGGCATCGGGAGAAGCAGGCCGACGACCGGATCGTCGATCTTCGGCGCGCTGGACGCGAGCAGAACCAAAAGATCGCCGAACAGGGCGAAGCGGTTCAGCGTTCCAATGAGGATATCGAGGATTTGAAGAAGGGGATCACCGGATTGAAGCGCAAATCCGACGAAAGCGACGATCAGATCAAGCAGCAGAAGGCGCGCATCTTCACGCTCGAGCGCGACAAGGAGCGGGCCACGGCGGAAGTAGCCGAATGGAAAAAAGCGATCGCCGCCTATGACCAGGCCATCACGGCCCGCGATGGCGACATCAAGGCCCTCGTCGATCAGCGCGACCGGCTGGTCAGCGCCAATAAGGACGCCGCGCAAAAAGCGAACCAGGCCATCGTCGGTTACAATGAGCTCGTCGCAAAATACGGCGATCTCGTCGGCCGTTATAACAATCTCGCAAAGCTCTACCAGGCGGAGCACCCGCCCGCACCGGATTCGCACGCTCAGCCGCAATCCTGACCTACGCTCGGCCACGATCACCACATGAGCGCCCTCAAATTTCACTGGTTCCTGCCTACGTATGGCGACAGCCGCTACATTGTTGGTGGCGGCCACGGCCTGCCGGCTGGCGTCGCCGGCGGCTCCCGCCCCGCGACGCTCGCCTATCTCGGCCAGATCGCGCGCAGCGCCGAGCAGCTCGGCTACGTGGGTGCGCTCACGCCCACCGGCGCGTGGTGCGAGGACGCCTTTATCGTGGACTCGATGCTCGCCAGCGTGACCGAGACTTTCAAGTTCCTCGTCGCCATCCGTCCCGGGCTCATCTCGCCGACGCTTGCCGCGCAGATGGCCGCATCGTTCCAGCGCTACTCGCAGGGCCGCCTGCTGCTCAACGTGGTCGTGGGCGGCGAGCCGCACGAGCAGCGCGCCTACGCCGACTTCTCCGCCAAGGAGGAACGCTATGAGCGCGCCGACGAGTTTCTCCAAATCCTCCGCGCGCTCTGGGAGCGCCCCAACGTCAACTTCAAGGGCCGCTTCTACCAGGTCGAAAATGCTACGCTCCCATCACGGCCCGATCCGCTTCCGCCGCTCTACATCGGCGGTTCCTCTTCCGGCGCCGGCCCCGTCACCGCCCGCCATATCGACGTGTATCTCACCTGGGGTGAGCCGACCCCGGCCGTTGCGGAGAAGATCGCCCGCGTGCGTGCACTGGCTGAAGCCGAGGGCCGCACCGTGCGCTTCGGCATTCGCCTTCACATCATCACCCGCGACACGTCAGAAGCCGCCTGGGCTGAAGCCCACCGCCTGCTTTCCGCCATCGATCCCGAGACAATCAAGTCCGTCCAAGCCGGCCTCGCCCGCAGCGAGGGCGAGGGCCAGAAACGCATGCTCGCCCTGCATGGCGGTTCCGCCGACAACCTCGAAATCGAGCCCAATCTTTGGGCCGGCTTCGGCCTTGTGCGCGGCGGCGCCGGCACTGCCCTGGTCGGCAGCCACACGGAGATTGCCAACAAAATCAAAGCCTACGCCGCTCTCGGCATCGAGGAATTCGTCCTGTCGGGCGTGCCCCACCTCGAGGAAGCCTATTGGTTTGCCGAGGGCGTCCTGCCGCAGCTCAAGCGCGACGGCCTCTGGGCGCATCCGCGCGGTGAAATTAAATCGAGCAGCCACGTGGACATTCCGTTTTCACCTGCGGCCACTCGCGTGCCCGCACCTTCCGCCCTGGTCGCCGCACACTGATTCCCCATGGCCACCGCCGCATATCCCGCCGCTCACGTCATCGCGTCCGACGCCGAAGCCCTTGCAATTGCGCGCGACGTCGCCCGCTCCCTTGCGCCCGGTGCCTCGGAGCGTGATCGCACCCGGCGCATCCCGGTCGCCGAACTCGACGAATTGTCCGCCAGCGGCCTGCTTGCCATCACCGTGCCGCGGGAATTCGGCGGCGCGGGCGTCTCGAACGAGACCGCGGCCAGTGTCTTCCAGATTCTTTCCGCGGCGGACCCCGCGGTCACCCAGCTGCCGCACAGCCATTTCGTGTTCCTGAACGCGATTCACCACGACGGCACGCCGGCCCAGCAAAAATTCTTTTTCGGCGAGGTGCTCGCCGGCGCGCGTTTTGGTAACGCGCAGGCCGAGCGCGGCTCGACCTCGGCGCTCGATTTGCGCGCACGCCTGCGCCGCACGTCCGATGGCGGTTACCGGCTCGACGGCACGAAGCACTACTGCACGGGCGCGATTTTTGCGCACTGGATCCCTGTCGCTGCGATCGACGACGAAAACCGTCTGGTGATCGCCTATGTTCCGCGGCATGCCCCGGGCGTGCAGGCACTGTCCGATTGGAACGCCATGGGCCAGCGCGTGACGATCAGCGGCACCACCATCCTGGAGGACGTCGAAGTGCCCGCCGAGCACGTCGTCGAGCATTGGCGGCTTTTCCAGCGTCCCGCCCTGTATCATTCGTTCGCCCAATTGCTGCATGCTGCGATCGACGTCGGCATCGCCGAGAATGCGCTCGAAGACATGGTCGCAACCATTCGCAGCCGCAAGCGCCCCCGCCTCGGCGCGCCCGTCGTCCGGCCGGCCGAGGATCCGCTCGTCGTCCACCGCCTCGGCCAGCTCTACGCGAAGTTCCACGCCGCCGAGGCCCTGCTGTTGCGCGCGTCGCGCTCGCTCGACACCGCTGCGCCGGACATTAATGCACGCAACGCCGCCGAAGCCGCTGTCGCCGTCGGTGAGGCCAAGGCCTACGCCGAGGAGGCGTCCGTCGAGATCGCCAGCGAGCTCTTCGCGCTCATTGGCACCAGCGCCACCGACGAAGACCTCAACCTCAATCGCCACTGGCGCAACGCCCGCACCCACACAGTTCATGATGCGAACCAGTGGAGGTATCATGCCGCCGGCAACTGGTTTCTCAACGGCATCGCGCCCAACAAACCCGCCCGGCGCCTCGTCCCTGACGATGCTTCCTCCGCGTTCGACGCACAGGGATGAGGGTATCAGCCGGCTCAATTCCATGATCATCCTGCAAAATGTGAGCAAAACCTTCGCGACGCCGGACGGGCCGCTGCGCGCCGTCGCCTCCGCCTCCCTGCAAATTGATGAGGGCGATGTTTACGGCATCATCGGTTTCAGCGGCGCCGGCAAATCGACCTTGCTGCGAACGATCAACCTGCTGGAGAAGCCCGACCCGGAGCCAGGCACCCGCATCGTCGTGGACGGACGGGAAATGACGCGGCTCGACCAGGCCGGTCTGAACAGGGCGCGCCAGTCCATCGGCATGATCTTTCAGCATTTCAATCTGCTGAACAATCGGACCGTCGCGGATAACGTGTCCTTTCCGCTGGAAATCGCGGGCCAGACAAAAGCCGAGCGAAACCGAAGGGTTCACGAATGCCTGGAGATCGTCGGACTCTCCGAGAAGGCGAAGACCTATCCGGCCAAGCTGAGCGGAGGCCAGAAGCAGCGCGTGGCAATTGCCCGGGCGATTGCCAATGAGCCGAAGGTCCTGCTCTGCGATGAACCGACTTCCTCCGTCGATCCGCAGACGACCGGGACCATCCTGGCCTTTCTCAAGCAGATCAATGAACGGTTTGGGATCACGATCGTGATCGTGACCCACGAAATGGAGGTCGTGAAAGGCATCTGCGACAAGGTCGCCGTGATGGAGAACGGCCGGGTCGTGGAAAAATTCGGCGTGAGCGACGCGGCGTACGAGCCGCAGTCAGAAATCGCGAAATTCCTGCTGCGTGACCGGGTCAGCGCCCCGACCTTCCTGCACGAATATGTTCAGAGCATCTGAACGCCATTTTCATCAACCACCACAAAAACAAAATCATGAGCACCCTTTCCCTCGCTGTTGAGCCAAAGCGATCCTCGCAGAATTCCGTCACGGGCCTGCGTGAGCCAGGCCCGGCGAATGCAACCGCCGGCGCGACCGGAAAAATAACCGATTGGCGCCTTTTCGGCCGTACGGGCGTCAAAATTTCCCCGCTCACGCTGGGCTGCATGATGTTTGGGCGGAGAACCGAACTCGATGAATCCATCCGGATTATTGACCGCGCGATCGGCGCGGGTCTCAACGTGCTCGACACAGCCAACGGCTACTCGCGCGGTCGCAGCGAGGAATTCACGGGCGAGGCGCTGAAACGAAACGGCCAGCGCGGGAGGATTTTTCTCGCGACCAAGGTTCACTTTCCGATGGCGGACGATGATCCGAACCAGCGGGGCATTTCCCGCCGCCACATCATCGAGCAGGCCGAGGCGAGCCTGCGCCGCCTCAAGACCGATTATATCGATCTGTACCAGATCCATCGTCCGCATCCGGAGATTGCGATCGACGAAACCCTGCGTGCCCTCGACGACCTCGTGTGCTCAGGCAAGGTGCGCTACATCGGCACGACGACCTTCGCCGGCTGGCAGGTGGTGGAGGCGCTCTGGGCCAGCAAGGAACTCGGCCTCAACCGTTTCGTCTCCGAGCAGCCGCCCTACAACCTGCTCGACCGCCGCATCGAGCGGGAACTGTTGCCGGTTGCGCAGACTTTCGGTCTTGCGGTTATCCCGTGGAGTCCGATCGCCGGAGGCCTGCTTACCGGCAAATACCGGCGCGACCAGCCGCCGCCCGCCGGCACGCGCTATGCCGACCCGGGCCCGATCCAGGCGAAGCGCTTCACGAAAGCGTCGTTCGACGTGATCGAGCCCCTGGCTGCGCTCGCGGCCGAAAAAGGCGTGCCGCTTTCGCAACTCGCGCTCGCCTGGGTCGTGCAGCAGCCCGGCATCACCAGCCCGATTGTCGGCCCGCGCACGCTGGAGCAGCTGGAAGATGCGCTCAAGGCGCTCGATGTGATCCTGACGCCGGAAGACTTGAAACGGATTGACGAGATCATCCCGCCCGGCACGCACGTCGCGCCATTCTACGAGGCGGATCACGGCGCGTCGCAATATCGTTGGTAAGACGTGATGATGTCCGTGCGGAAGTCGCCGATGAACGAGCGGATCGGTCTCATGCTTTCATCAAATGGAAGCCTTCGTTTTCGATGCCGACGGGGTGATCTGCGTAGGCGCCAATTTCAGCATGGCGCTCAACCGGGAATATGGAATTTCTCATGGCCACCTCGAGGATTTCTTCAGCGGACCGTTCGCGGACTGCATTGTCGGACGACGTGATCTCAAGAAGGCCCTGGCTCCCTTTCTCCCAACGTGGGGCTGGCGCTTCTCGCTCGATGAATTCCTTCGCTTTTGGTTCAGGCAAGAACACGTCGTCTGTCCGGAGGCACTGGCGTGCGTGAGAAACCTGAGGAAACGGGGACATCTTTGCGTGCTCGCCACGAATCAGGAAAAATATCGTGCGTCCTATTTGCGACGGGAGATGGGCCTTGAGGATGAATTCGACCGCGTGTTTCCCTCCTGCGAAATCGGGGCGGCCAAACCATCGGCAGAATTCTTTTTAGCGCTTGAGCTTCACCTTGGAAAACCGGCCCACGAGCTCTGTCTGGTCGACGATTCAGAAAGGAACGTGATAGGCGCGGAAGCCTGCGGCTGGCGCACCATCCGGTACCGCGGCAAAGCGGACTTGAAAAAATTAAGGTAAGGGCATCGCATCCCCAAAATTTCTCCCCATGCCCGCGACTTCACAGCGCACTGCCCGTTTCACTGAATCAGTCATTCGCGAGATGACCCGGGTCGCGTTGCAGCATGACGCCATCAATCTCGCACAGGGGTTTCCCGATACTGACCCGCCGCGCGCCCTGATCGAGGCGGGCAAGGCGGCGATGGATGCCGGCCGGCATCAGTATGCGATCACCTGGGGTTCGCCCGAGCTGCGGACGGCATTGGCGGAAAAAATCGGCCGTTTCACGGGTCGGCCGGTGGATGCCGGCAGCGAGCTGGTCGTCACTTGCGGTGCAACCGAAGCCATGATGGTCGCGATGCTGACGCTGTGCGATCCGGGCGACCGGGTGGGGCTCTTTTCCCCATTTTACGAAAACTACAATGCCGACGCGATCCTGGCGGGAGCCCGACCCGTGCACGTGCCGCTGCATCCGCCGCATTTTCGCTTCGATCCCGATGAATTGCGCGCGGCCTTCCGCGGCGGGTTGAAGGCATTTGTCCTCTGCAATCCCTCCAATCCGACCGGCCGCGTCTTCACCGAGGCCGAGCTGCGGCAAATCGCGGCCCTGGCGCAGGAGTACGATACTTTCGTCATCACAGACGAAGTGTACGAGCACATCGTGTATCCTCCCCATCGGCATGTTTACTTCCATACCCTGCCGGGGATGGCGGAGCGCACGCTGGTCTGCTCCTCGCTCTCCAAGACGTTTTCCATCACCGGATGGCGGCTGGGCTACGTGCTCGCGGCGCCCCGACTGATTGCCCAAGCGCGCAAAGTCCACGACTTTCTTACCGTGGGCGCGGCCGCACCGCTCCAGCATGCGGTCGTCACAGCGCTGGGCTTTGGACCGGACTATTACGCCGGCCTTGCCGCGGCGTATGTGCAGCAGCGGGGAATTCTCTGCAGCAGCCTCGAGCAGACAGGCCTTAGCTTCACTCGGCCGGAAGGAGTCTATTTTGTCATGCTCGACATCTCGCCCTTCGGCTACGCCAGCGATGTCGAATTCGCCCATTGGATGACCCGCGAAATCGGGGTGGCCCCGGTGCCGGGATCGAGCTTCTTTTCGTATCCAGAAAATAGATACGTTCGCCTGCATTTTGCCAAAAGCCCGGCCGTGCTGCGCGCCGCGGGCGAATGCCTGTTGCGCCTGCGCCGGGAAAAATAATCTGAGATGACAAACTCGGCTTCTCCATTCACTTGTCCTCAAGTCGAATTTGCGAAGCACCGCAGAGTTGATCTGATCACGCTGGCTAGAAGGAAAGCGGGGAAGAGCCGAGTGCATTGTACTCTGTTATGAACCTTGTGAAATTAAAATCGCCTACCCAGCCGCCAGACCAAATGCGGACCGGCTGCGACCGTTTTCGCCATGCTTGTCCTCGCGTGGATCAGCTCCAACGCTAGGCTGATGACACATGTACAAGCTTATCCAAATATTTTTCGTGGCTGTGTTTGCGTGTGGTGGTCTGAGCGCGCAGACGCCTGCGTGGCAGCCATCGCCAGGACATACGCAAGTGCCGATCTGGCCGGGGGCGATACCTGATGCCCAGCCTTTCACCGGGCCGGAGACCATGAAAACAACAGGGAAAGATTCTCTGGTTGCCGACAAGCCGTGGGTTGCGGTGGGCAGCGTGTCGCAGCCGACAATGACGGTCTATCCGGCAAAAGGAACGAATACGGGCGCTGCGGTCATCGTGTTTCCTGGCGGGGGTTATGAGATTCTGGCCATCGATCTAGAAGGCACAGAGGTCTGCGACTGGCTGACGTCCAAGGGAGTCACGTGTGTGTTGTTGAAGTACCGCGTTCCAGGGGGAGGGCTGTATTCGAAACCGGCACCTTACCCGAAATCCGGGCCGTATCCGAGATCACCGGTAGCATTGGAAGACGCGCAAAGGGCAGTCGGGCTGGTGCGTTTTCACGCCGCGGAGTGGCATATCGATCCGCACAAGATTGGAGTATTCGGATTTTCGGCAGGCGGGCATTTAGTGGCAGCGGTGAGCACGCATTTTGAGCAGCGTTTATACCCGGCTGTAGATGCAGCCGACAAAGAAAGCTGCCGCCCCGATTTTGCAGCAGCTTTTTATCCGGGACATCTATGGAATTGGACCTACGCGAGTGATCCTGAATTTAAGTTGAATCCGGATATTGCCACTCATATCACTCGGCAAACACCGCCTACGTTTTTGCTGCAGGCGGAGGATGATCACGTGGACAATGTGAATCAATCGCTGGTTTACTACATTGCGCTAAAGAACGCCGGGGTCCCCGTGGAGATGCATTTGTATGCACAAGGCGGCCATGCGTTTGGGCTTCGGCGCACGAAGCTTCCAATTACGGGATGGCCTTCGTTAGTGGAAACTTGGCTGAAGACGATTGGAATGATTCCGGAGTGATTCGCATTTTTGGGGTGTAAATTGCTAGACCGTCTCCGCCCTTTGCCTTGACGCGTACTGGCTTTGGGGACGCGGCAGCCCGAGATGGTCGCGCAGGGTTGCGCCCGTGTACTCGTGTCGGAACACGCCGCGTTTCCGCAGCAGGGGCACCACGTGGTCGACGAAAATCTCGGCGCCGGACGGAAACATGTCGGGCATCAAATTGAAGCCGTCGCCGGCGCCGGCCAGGAACCATTCGGTCAGCGTGTCGGCAATCTGCTCCGGCGTGCCCACGACCAGGCGATGCCCGCTGCGAATCCGCTTGGAAAGCTGACGCACCGTAAGTTTCTCGCGCTTGGCCAGTTTGATCTGCGCCTCGAAAAAGCCGTGGGAGCCGCTTTCCGGCGGAGTCAGGTCGCCCAGCCGGTGCCAGGGGAGCTCGGCGTCGAGATCGAGTTCCTTCACCGGCAGGCCGAGCCGTTGCGCCACCTGGGCGACGGCTCCATCCGGACCCTGGTAGGAGTCGAGTTCATCGCAACGCCGGTTCGCTTCGGCTTCGGTGCTGCCGATGACGGTCGAGAGGCCCGGCATGATCTTGAGATGCCCGGGATCGCGTCCCCATTGGCGGGCGCGCTCTTTCATTTCCTTATAAAAGGCGATGCCGTCTTCCAGCGTGGTCTGCGTCGTGAAAATCGCATCGGCATAACGCGAACCCAGGGCCTTGCCGCCTTCGGAGCCGCCGGCCTGGACCAGCACGGGCCGTCCTTGCGGTGAACGCGGCACATTGAGCGGGCCTTTCACCGAAAAATGTTTTCCCGCGTGATTGATTTCGTGGACTTTTTTTCCGTCCGCGAAAACCCCCGTCGTGCGATCCGAGATGATCGCATCGTCCTCCCAGCTGTCCCAGAGCTTGATCGCAATATCCAAAAACTCGTCCGCGCGATCATAACGGTCGACGTGGAGGGGAGCTCCGGACAGGCCGAAGTTTTGCGCGGCCGCGTCGCCGGCATTCGTGACGGCGTTCCAGGCCGCGCGGCCGCCGCTGATGTGGTCGAGCGAAGCAAAACGGCGCGCGAGATTGTAGGGATCGTTGTACGTCGTGGAAGCGGTGGCGATCACCCCGATATACTTGGTGGCGAGGGCCACGGCTGTGAGCAGCACTGTCGGCTCGAGCCGTCCGCCCGGTTGGCGTGAGACGTCCATCGCGAGGGCCGGGCCATCGGCCAGGAAAATGGCGTCGAGGGTGCCGCGCTCGGAAACCCGCGCGATGTGGGTGAAGTAATCGACATCGACCAGCGCGCTCGTCGGCACTTCGCCGATGCGCCAGGCCGACTGGTGTCCGCCCAGGCCGAGGATGTTCATGCCAATGCTCATCTGGCGTTTTTGTGTGGTCATGGTGGTTGGCGTTTAGCTGCCGTTGATTCTTGGATTCAGTCTTTCCGCTGCTCTGTCCGGAAGTTCATCTGCTTCGGGTGCCTTGTCCTGGACGCCGGCCTGCGCCCGTTTTTTATCAAGGGCAGCCCAGGCGGCATCGGGAATCGTTCCGTTGAGATAATAATCCCCGATGGCCCGTTCGCGGAGAATGGCGGGATTGTGCGAAGCGGCGGTCCGGGCATTGCGCCAATGGCGGTCGAGCCGGCGGGTTTCGCTGGTGGCCGACGCTCCGCCCACTTCGAACAGCAGGGTGGTCGCCTCCAGGACCAGGTTGATCACGATCTGCTGCGCCTGGAATGCCTTGATGTCGGTCGCGACATAAAGGGCTTCGTCGGCTGTGCCGGTGAGGCCGGCCTGATAGGCGTGCTCCAAGGCGCCGGCTACGCCGTCGACGATGGTCTCAGCCGCAAAGGACAAACTGGCGAGGCGGCCGATTACGCGTTGCACGAGCGGATCGCTGCGCGGACTGGAAGTGCCGGGGATGCCGAAGGCCCGGGTGCGAGGCTGAACGAAACTGATTCCGTCCCGCAACACTGCCCGCGCGATGCCGGCGAGGGTGGCCAGCAGGACAAGCTGCAGGAATGCCTTCTGGCAGGAATTCGCGTTCGGATCCATCGCTGAAAAGCGGCGTATGATGTGTTCCGGCGCGATCTGCACCCGATCGAACTTGGTCGTGCCGCTGCCCGTGAGGCGCTGGCCAAATCCGTCCCAGTCATCCTCTCTGGTCACGCCTGGCGCAGTGGCGGGCACGGCGACGCTTACGCGCTCCTCTCCATCTAGGACCGAAGCCACGATCCAGTCCGCATAGATCGTCCCTGTGCTGTAGTATTTTTTGCCATCGAGGATCCAGCGGTCACCCTCCTTGGAAAGAGTCGCGGTGCTCCCGGTCTTCTCCGTTCGCTCGGCCATCGCATAACCGATCAGGGCACCGTCGACAATTTTCGGAAACCAGAACTCATGCGTGCTCCGGTCCGGATGGCTCAACCGGCCCTCGAGAAAGGCGAAGTGTCCGCGCAGGAGGTGGGAAAGATTGGAATCGGCCTCGCCGAGTTCGACGAGCAGGCGGAAGAGCTGGGGCAGGGTCGCACCGCCTCCGCCATATGACTGGGGAATGCGCACCGCGCCAAAGCCGGATTCGCGCAACCACCCGACGGCTTCGAAGGGCAGCTCCCGGAGTTGTTCCCGGTGAAGGGCGTCCTTCGCGATGCGTTCGAAGACTGGCCGGAAACGCCTCGCTAGTTCGTCGTAAGCCGGAGCGACAGGGGCAGGGATCGGCTCGAGGGCCGGTGGTTCAAGTTCGTGCACACTCATAAATAGGTCCCGGCAGCCCTTAGATCCGCTTGTCCAGCTTCCGCACAATGAAGTTTCCCGTGAACTGGAAGACCTGGACAAAGGCCACGATCAGGAAAATGGTGAAAAACATCACATCCGTCTGGTAGCGATAGTAGCCATAACGGATGGCGAAGTCCCCGATCCCGCCGCCACCGACCAATCCCGCCACGGTCGAGTAGGAGAGGAAGCTGACCGTGATGATCGTGATGGAGTTGGCGATTCCGGAGCGCGCCTCGGTGTAGAGCACCTTCCAGATGATTTGCCGCCGGTTGGCGCCCATCGACTCGGCGGCCTCGACGACCCCGCGATTCACATCCAACAGCGTTTGTTCGACGAAGCGGGCGAAATACGGGATGGAATTGACGACCATCGGCACGGTGGCAGCGGTCGTTCCCAGCGCCGTTCCCACGATCAGGCGGGTGATGGGGATCATCGCGATCATCAGGATCAGGAACGGGAAGGAGCGAATGAGATTCACGGTCCCGTTCAGGATGACGTACAATCGCGGAGCTCCCGCGAATGATCCGGGGCGGGTCAGGTACAGCAGTGTCCCGAGTGGCGTGCCCAGCAGAACGGCGAGCGGGATCGTGATGACCAGCATGTAGAAGGTCTGGCCCAGCGCCTGGACGATGTCTGGCCACGCATGTTGGATGTTATCAAGCATCGGCGGAGTTCGCTTTTAGGGTTGGTTCAGCCTATCGAGGAAGAGGATCGTATCCCCGTATTTTTTCCGGTAGTAAGCCTTCAAGGCTTCGCTCGCGTAGGCCTTTTGCAGCGCCTTGATCTTCGGCGTGCCCGCGAGATCCCTGCGGATCGCCACGATGCCTTTATAGGGCGTGTCCTTTTCGTCCTCGTAGGCGAGCGCGTCCCTTTTGGGATCGAACCCGACCTTGAGTGCCGTGCCGGAGAAGAGGAAGCCCACGTCGACGTCCTCGAGCGCCCGTTGTAACATCAGCTGGTCCACCTCCCGAAACTTGTAGTTGTGCGGATTCTCTGTGATGTCCTTCAGGCTCGCGTGCGTCACCGTGACCCCGTCCTTCAGTTTGAGCAGCCCTTTGTCCCGCAGCATGAACAGCGCGCGGCCGTTGTTGGCTGGATCGACCGGAATGCCGAAGGTCGCGCCATCTGGAACTTGGTCGAGCGACTTGTATTTCTTGGAATAGAGTCCGGAAGGGGTGAAGGTCGTATAAAAGCCCCGTACGATGTTTTTTAAATCGTGGTCCGAGACAAACTGATCGAAATACGGCTCATGCTGGAAGGCGTTGGCATCGGCCGAGCCGTCATCCACCAGCTTGTTCGGCTGCATGATGTCGTTAACTACGACCCAGTCCAAAATGAAACCCTGCCGGGCCACTTCCTTTTTAAGAATGGGGACGATCTCTGAGCCGAAGGCCGCGTCGCTCATGATGAATCGAATGGTCTTATCCTCGTTGCCCCCGGCAGCAGACCCGTCTTTCTTGCCGCCGCAGCCGGTGGCGAGCCCGAGTGCAACGGCGATGAGGAGCAGAGTGGATTTGTTCATGGGGAATCGGTAATGGCCCAGCTAGAAGCGGAACGAAAAGCCCCCGAACACGCCGAATCCGTCGCCCGGAAAGAACACGGCCGAGTCCTTGCCCGCGGCATTGAAGACCGGGCTGACACTCACGACGTAGTGCCGGTCGGCGAGGTTCCGGAAGTCCAGATGCACCTGCCAGCCTTTCTTCGGCGGCGCATAGCCGATCGTGGAGCCGAAAATGACGTATGGGTTGGTGAAAAAGGATTCGGCATAATCGATCCCGTAGCTCGAAGCGGCCTCGGCATTGGCGCCGAGGTAAAAGCCGCTCGGGTGATCATAACGCAGCTCCGCCTGATAGAAATTTTCCGGGATGCCCGGCAGGCGCTTGCCTCCGTAAATTGAGTCATGCTGGTAATGGAAGTCGCTCCACGTGTAGGCCTGCTGCAGCGTCACCTGCTGTTGCGATCCATTGGCTGACGGGTTTGGCGAGGTCCTTCCGCCTTCCTGCCACAGCACGGTTTTCAGCGCCAATTCGATCCCTTGGTGGGTCGTGGGCGTGGCGTTCTCTTCGGCCGTCACGACGGGCGAAACGGACGGGGGCGAAACCACCGCCGTCAGGATTTCATTCTTCAAGTCCGAGTGATAGTAGCTGAGGCTCCACTGGGAAATTCCGGCATCGCCCTGGGTTCCGAATTCCACCGTGGTGGCGGTTGCCGGCAGGATGTCGCGGTTGTAATTCTGCGTCGCCGTCGACCCTCCGGAGAAGGACCAGGCGCTTTCCGGCTCGACGGAGCGGCTCACGTTGGCGAAGACCTCCACGTCGGGGGTCAGATTATAGCGCGCGCCCAGTCGCGGCGCGAGGTAGTAACGGTTCTGGCTGTACTTTCTCGGCCCTGTTCCCTGGGGAGGAAAGCGCGTGTAGGTGATCTGGCTCTCGCGCACGACGTCGATCAATTGAACGCCCGTGGTGATCCAAAGATTCTTCACCACTTCCGAGTCGTTGCTGGCGAGCAGCACGTTGTCCGCTGATCCATTGTAATTGGCCTGCTTGAGCAAAGTGTAGAAGCCAATCGGAGCGCCATGATAGTTGGCGGGCGGTCCAGCGTAGTTGGTGTAGGCGTAGTCCTTAACCCCGCCATTCACCTGTGTCGTGGAGTCCACGGCCACGGTGGTGGTGCTCTGTCCCGCAAACGCGTTGTCGGTCCGGGTGTATTTCAAGCGGCCGGTCAGGTCATCCTGCCACCAATTGCTCCGTTCGGCGCCGTTGATGATGATCGGGTAGTTGTGAAAGACGACGCCCAGCTCCAGCTTCGAATCGGCGTCGATCTTGTACGTCGTCTTGCTTCCGAGCCAGGTCGATCCGGGCTGAATGCGATTCGAATTCGCGATGAGGCTGGCCGGATTGGCCTGCGTCGGGTCCGCGATGAGTTGGGCCTTGGTCAGGGCCCCCGGATTGCTGAAATTCGTGTAGCCGTGGCGCAGATAAAACCGCGTCTCCAGGTTCGGATTGATGCGATAGCCGAAATTGGCCTCCAGGCGGGCGCTCCGCGATTGCGAGTGGACCTGGTAGCCGTGCCGGTCGGAATAGGTAAGGCTCGTGTAGTAGTCGAACTTGCCGTTCACGGCCCCATAGCTGAGCTGTCCTTTGTAGTACCCGAAGCTCCCCGCCTCGACACGCACCTGGTTTCCCGGCGCGCTGATTCCGGTGTTCGAGACGTAGTTGATCGCTCCGCCCAAGGTCAGCGCGCCATAGTCGAAAGCATTCGCTCCACGGAGAACCTCGACGTAGTTCAGTCCGAGCGGTTCGAACAATTCGAAGGGCGTACCGCCCGGTCCCGTCACCGGCAGGCCATCGAACAGGAAAAGCGCGCCCGAGCGGAAAAATCCCGTTCCCCGGTTGAGGCCCGAGCCACGGATTGAGATGCGGATGGCATCCTGGCCGCCGGCGGATTGCGCATACACGCCAGGCTGAAGGGCCAGAACGTCCGCGGCGGTGGAGACGCGGCTTTTTTCGAATGCTTCCGCTGTGACCAAGCTTGTTCCGCCCGGGATCTCGGACAGTACGGCCGCCGCGAGATCCGCACTCGGCGCGGTGGGTGATTGCACGGTTCCTGAGACGATCACTTTCGAGAGTTCGGCGGGCGCCGCTCCACCCGCGGAAGAAGCTGATGCGGAATCGGTGGCTTCGGCGGCAATCGTCGAGCGGGAAAATGATCCCGCAATCATTATGGTTCCAAGCAGCGCGGCCGGGAGCAGGCGAAATTTAAAGTAATTGAACTGCCGGTGACTATTTTTGCTGACCGGCGACGAATCGCCGAAGGAGGAAAGCCCCCCCTGTGATGAATGGAAATTAACGGACATTTTTTTAATGATGGTGAGTGTGGGAATGGCAGGATGTTTCGCCTCCCCGGTTGACCGGCGGATGCATTCGGCCCGGCCTGGAGGCGTCCGTGGGACGACAGATTCCCTCGATCGCACAGCAGGAGCCAGTGGGCTGGGTGAGCGTCCCGGTTGTCCGGACGGCGCTCAAAAAAGGATAATCAGGCTGAAGCGCTTTGCCTTTGATCAACACCGCGCAATCCGATGGCTGCGTAGGCTGCTGACGGACGACAAAACCGCAGGTTAACGGCACTCCGGATGTCCGGCCGCACCACTGTAATCCATATAGAACTAGTAGGGATTAATGTCGCAAGTCAACATGTTTGATTCTGGAAAATCAATAAATTCGCAAGATTTTGCTTATAAATCGGTTAATTAATCTTTTCTCCGACGATAAATGCGAGCGTTGTGATGGATTAGAGCCTTCCCTTCACGGCGCTGCCTCACGTCGACTGACCGGCCCCCTATCCAAAATTGCACGCTAATCGGATCCTTTTCGACCTGTATTTCCCAAGTTCAAAAGCCACTGACCTTTCCCGTGGTGGGCTAACACTTCGATTGCCGGACGAAAATGGCCGACTCTCTATGTAAGTCGGTACAGGCCTCCCAGAAAAGAGCTGCTGAGGCAAAAGATCCGGACAGTCACTGCAGTTTCGGTTCTGATCAGCGAAGGGTTTGCGCGTGCCCCTGCCAAAACCCTTTCTTTTTGCTTTTATCGAAGCATTCATGCTCAGGTAATCTTCGCCGGAACGATCGGCGCCCCTTTTCCTTGGAAACCCCGATCAACCCGTGCGTCCGGCCATCAAAATTGATCATCCCCATCAGAAGCTCGCCAATCCAGACCATGACACTCCTGTGCATTCCGTACTTTGGCCTTTGAATCAGCGGCAAATTGGAAGCCATGGTGATTTTACTGCTCTTCTTCTGCTCCGGTGCGACGGCCTTGGTTTATGAAGTAATCTGGTCGAAATATCTGGCACTGCTCTTCGGCAGCACCATCCAGGCACAAACTGTCGTGCTGGCGGTCTTCATGGGTGGGCTCGCCTTGGGCAATAAATTCTTCAGCGGTCGTGCCGACCGTGCCCGTCATCCGCTGGCCATTTATGGCTGCATCGAAATCGCCATCGGGCTCTATGCGGTTGTTTTTCCCCTCCTCTACCGTGGGGCCGACGCCATCTTTGCTTTCGCCGGCTCCGGCCTGCTGGATCACAGCGTCTGGCTGCTCCTGCTCAAAGGACTGCTCAGCGCCGGATTGCTGGGCGGGCCGACGCTTCTTATGGGCGGCACACTGCCCATCCTGGCAGCCTGGCTGCAGAAGCACACGACCGATGCCGGCCGTCGATCCGCGCGGTTCTACTCGACGAACAGCTTGGGCGCGGTTTGCGGCGCGGGCCTGGCCGGATTTTTCCTGATTCCGGACTACGGCCTGCCGACCACCATCAATCTCACCGCCCTGGTCAACGTGCTCATCGGCCTGGCGGCGGTTCTGATCGCGAGAAAGCCGGCCGCGCCGCTTCCGGCCGTGGGCCAGGATCGGGAAACGCCGCCCACTGGCCAGCCGCAGGCGGCCATCAATCTCTTTCGATGGGCCTGCCTCGTGGTGGCATTGACCGGCGCCGTTTCGATGGGCCTGGAGGTGCTGGCCTCGCGCTGCCTCTGCCTGATCTTCGGTTCCTCCCTGCAGGCCTTCGCAATGGTGCTGATGGCATTCATCCTCGGCATCGGTCTCGGCAGTGCGCTGATTGCATCCCCGCGCTATCGCCCCTGGCCCAAGGGCGTCACGGCCGTCCTCCTGCTTTGTGCCGCCGTGCTGATCGGCGTGGTGGTCTGCAACCTGGTCAATCTCGTGGAGATTTACCGCTATGCACGCAGCGGCTTGAGCACGACGGCCGTGGGTTATCGCTATTACCAAGTTTTTATGTCCGTGATGTCGCTCGGCGTGCTCGGCCTGCCGGCGGCGGCCCTGGGCGCTGTATTGCCACTTTGGATACGAGTTGTGTCGGGCACGTCGCCCCTGCTCGGCGACCGCGTTGGCCGTCTGCTGGCCTGGAACACGCTGGGCGCGGTGGGCGGGGTGCTGATGACAGGGTTCGTGCTGATGCCGGGGATCGGCCTGCGCGGTTCGCTGGCCGCGCTGGCGCTGGTGGCGGCCAGTGCTGCGATCATCACGGCACTGGCGACAAAACAGCGCATTGCCGCCGTGGCCGGGGCAATCGTGGCCCTGGGTTTGGCGATGGTGGCAGCCCGGGACGATGCCGGCTGGCGGTATGCGCTGAGCGCCGGGATGTTTCGCCTGCATGAGACCGATCCCTCCCTGTTTCCCATCGCCGACCGGCTCAAGGTGGCCCAGCTGCTGTTTTATGAAGACGCGGCTGATGCCACCGTGTCGGTCGAGCGCGACGAAGACGGCCCCTCCTCGGAACTGGTCCTGCGCATCAACGGCAAGGCAGACGCCTCCTCGCACAGTGATTTGTCCACTCAGATCCTGCTGGGCCAGCTACCCCTGATGATGAAGCCGGACAGCAAAGACGTTTTCTGTTTTGGCCTGGGCAGCGGGATCACGGCGGGAACCGTGCTGGGTTATCCCATCGGGCACCTGACCGTGGCTGAAAACTGTGAACCCGTGCTGCGCGCCGCGAAGCTTTTCGAGCCTTGGAATCAAGGCGTGCTCACGGACCGCCGTGTCCACCTCTACCGCGAGGATGCGCGAACCGTCCTGAAACTCAGCCCGCAAAAATACGACGCGATCATTTCCGAGCCCTCCAATCCATGGATGGTCAACGTCGGGAGCGTGTTCAGCTACGAATTTTATCGGCTGGCGGCCGGGCGGCTCAAGCCCGGCGGCATCATGACGCAATGGTTCCACACCTATGACATGGACGATGCCACGGTCGACCTCGTGCTGCGCACCTTCGCGACCGTGTTTCCCCATATGGAGATTTGGGATGCCAGTCCCGGCGATATCATCCTGCTCGGCTCGGACCGTCCGTGGAGCTCCGATCCCGAGACCTACCGCCGCGCCTTCACCCTGGAAGGGCCGCGCCGCGATCTGGCGCCCATCGGCCTGACCACGCCGGAGGCGGTCCTCGCGCGGCAGTTCGCCTCGCAGCGCACGGCCTTTGCGGTGGCCGCGCCCGGTCCGATCCAAAGGGACGATTTTCCCCTGCTCGAATACGCCGCCCCGCGCGCCATGTACATTTACAGTGGCCAGCAGGCCCAGCGCCTGCAGCACTTCGATGAGCGCACCTACCAATCCTACATCGCGCCCCTGGAAAAAAACCGCGTGCTGGCACAACTGGACGATGCTGCCTTAAAGGGCATTTTCTGTGATTTTTTCCCCTCGGTGAACCCGGGCTTGCAGCAATTCGTGCGCCTGCGGGTGGAGGGCGAGCTGGCTCCCGATTCACGCCTGCGGTCCATCCCCTGCATTTTTCGCGGGGCGAACGATGTGCTCGTCTTCGAGCCCTCGCTGGCACGGACCAATCCCGTTGTCCAACGCCTCTCCAACGCGGAGGCCGCGCTGGGCAGCAGCTCGGGAAATTGGTCCCAAGCCGTCGAAGAAATCAAAAGCGCGCTCGATTCCGTCCAGGCTTACGATGCCCAGGGCGCGGGCTGGTCGGCGGCTCATTACGCCTACCTGGCCGCCGAGGTGAGTTTGCGCCTCGGCCAGGAAGCACAGGCAAAGGCGCTTGTCTTGCGCGGCCTGCAACTGGAGCCCACTTCAGAGGAGCTTCGCTATCTTTCGCGGATTCTCGTCCGCGAAAAGATCCTGCAGCCAGCGGAGGTTCCTTCCGCTACCGATATTGCGGGCGGCTGATCGGCCCGCGTTTCAGGTTTCAGTCTCGCAACGCGGCGATTTTTTGCTGTGCCTCGCGCCAGATTTTTTTCAGCGCGGCGAAATCCTCGTCACGACTGCGACTCTCGATGACATAATCGAATTTGCCGGCCTCGCGCAGTTCCGTCTCGGCCGTGCGCAACCGGCGCGCGATCTCCTCCTCGCTGTCCTTGCCGCGCCCGGCCAGCCGTGCACACAGTTCAGCCACCGGCACATTGATGAAGACGGTCGCCATGTGCCGGCGCAGCGGGGGATTCGTCGCCGCCACCCGGCGGAAATGGTCCACGCCCTGCACGTCGAGATTGATGACCAGGCTGTGCCCGGCCGCGAGGGGCCCGAGCACGCTCGCGGCCAGTGTGCCATAGCGGTGCATGCCATGAACGTATGCCCACTCGAGAAATTCACCGGCATCGATCTTTTCGTCGAACTGCGCGGATGTGAGAAAATGGTAGTGCACGCCGTCTACCTCCCCCGGCCGCGGCGATCGCGTGGTGGCGGTGATGACGCGGGCAAATCCCGGCGTCTCCGCCACGAACCGGTCGCAGAGCGTGGTCTTGCCCGAACCCGCCGGACCGGCGAGGACAAGCAACACCGCGGTTTCGGCCGGCGTGGTCATCACAGGTAAGTCAATAGGTGAAGGCCACCACGCACAGCAGTAGCCCGTAGCCCAGCAAAGCGCCACCCACCGTGCGCGGCCGGCCACTCGTCGAGAAAAGCCACTGGAAGAAATCCCGCAGCCGCCAGGGCTGCGCGCCCAGCCAGAGCGCAAGCACGATGCAGAGATAGACAAACGCCGTCAGAAGGCACAGCTGCGGATGGTCGAAATTCATGTAGCCCGCCATCAACACCGGCCAGGCGGCAAGCAGTGTGAGGATGGCCAGGCCTCGCACCGCTAGAAAATCCGGCACAAAGAAAAATGCCAGCACCGCCACCAGCGCAAAGCCAATGAAGATCGGCACGCGATAATCCCCAAAATCAGCCGAGGAAAGGTTCCAGATGCGCTCGAGGAACCACCCCGCGCCGCCATAAAAAAACACGAAGGTCGCGGCGCGCGAACGCGGCAGGGACTTGAACATCGCAATGATGGCTGGCGTGCCGGCAAGCAGCGCCGCGCCGAGAGCGGCGAGCAGCACGCCGGGAAGAAGGGTGGCAAGGAGCAGGGACATGGAGGAGATCGGGAGCTGAGAGTCTAGAGTCGTGAGCCGGAAAGAAAGGCTGAAGTTTGGGGCTCGACTCTAGGCTCCGGACTGTTGACTCCGGCCAACACGATCTCGCCATATAGCGTGCTCACGGTGGCGCGCTCGATGCGCAGCGGCACGAGCCGGCCGGTCAGCCGGTCGCTGGCGTCAAACACCGCCACGCGGTTGCCGCGCGTGCGTCCGGTGAAGCGCCGGCCGGTCTTGTCCCGGCCCTCGACCAGCACTTCCTCGGTTTTGCCCAGGAGTGACTGGTTCCGGCGCAGTGAATTCTCGTGGAGCAGATCGAGCAGGATCTGGTTGCGCTGCTCCTTCACTTCATCGGGCACCTGTTCCGGCATCCCGGCGGCAGGCGTGCCGGTGCGAATGGAATATTTGAAAACATAGGCCATGTCGTAGTTGGCCGCCTCAAACAGCTCGCGTGTCTGCGCGAAGTCCTCCTCGGTCTCGCCCGGGAAGCCGACAATGACGTCCGTTGAGAAATACATGTCCGACCGCACGGCGCGCAGCGCGGCCACGATCTCCAGATAGCGCTCGCGCGTGTAGGGCCGGTTCATCGCACGCAGGACGCGGTTCGAGCCGGACTGCATCGGCAGGTGGACGTACTCGCAAAGTTTCGGCAGACGGCCATAGGCCTCGACCAGGTCCTGCTTGAAACCTCGCGGATGTGGCGAGGTGAAGCGGATGCGCTCGATACCGTCCACCGCATGGACTTTCTCCAGCAATTGCACGAAGGGCGATACGCCGCCGGTATGCTCATAATCGCGCCGGCCGTAGCTGGTGACGATCTGGCCGAGCAATGTGATCTCCTTCACCCCGCGCGCAGCGAGCTGCCCGACCTCGCGCACGATTTCGTCCATCGGCCGCGAACGCTCATCACCGCGCGTCTTCGGGACGATGCAGAAGGCGCAGTCCATATTGCAGCCCTGCTGGATCGAGACAAACGCGCCCACCTGCGGCGGGGCATCCGGCGACTCGTCCTGCGCAAGCACATGGTCGCGGATTTCGTTCTGCGAGCCGGCTTCCGCCGCCAGATCGATGATCGTCTCGCCCACGGGCACGCCGGCCTCGCGCGCGGCGCGCAGGTTGTCGAGATGGCCCGGCACCTGGTGGAATTTCTGCGTGCCGACGATCAGGTCCACATCGGGCAGCTGCTCAAGCAGGTCCGCCCCGCGGTTCTGCGCCATGCAGCCGAGGATGCCGAGGACGAAGTCGGGCCGGCGCCGCTTGCGGGCAAGCGCATAGCCGGCCTTGCCGATGGCCTTCTGTTCGGCTGCGTCGCGCACCGCACAGGTGTTGAGCAGCAGGATGTCGCATTCGGCTTCGTCCGCCACGATGCGATAGCCACGGGCACGCAGCATCGCCGCGACAGCCTCGCTGTCGCGTTCGTTCATCTGGCAGCCGTAGGTTTTGATGTGGACGCGGTTCATCCCTGGCGCGCGCTGCGCGCAGAAGGGTTGTAACTAAACCGGCCGTGGGCCGGGTCAAACGGGATTTCTGTTCGCCAGCCGCAGGCCGAATGCTTTGCTGGGAGCATGGGTCTATTTGACCGCTTCTCTCCCAAAAAGGATTCCCCTCCCGCCCCGCCGGCTGAAGGCGACCCGGCCAGCGGCGGAGGCGTGCCGGCACAGCTCGCCGCGGCGCGCGAACGGCTGGAAGCCAAGGACCTGCCCGGTGCATTGGCCATCTACGAACAGGTGCTCGCCAGCGCCGGTGAGCGCGCCGACGTGCTTGTCGCCATTTCCGGCGACCTCGGCGTCAACGGCCACGTGCAGCCCATCATCGAGCTGGTCGCGCCGCGTTACGATGCGCGAAAACATGGCCCCGCCACCGGCCTGAATGTCCTCCAGGCCTACCTCGCCGCGCGCAACGTCACGGCCGCGCAGCATGTGCTTGATATCTTGTTTTCGCTCAACCGTCCCGAACTCGAAGAGCGCCTGCACGGCTTCTCCAATGCCATCGCCGAGCTGATGGAAGCCGAGCGCCAGGGCCTGCTGCCTGTACCCGCCGGGCTGGATGAAGACTCCGACGTGCCCGCCATCCCGCAGGTCAAGCTGGTCAGCATCAGCAAACCCATCTGGTTCTATGGACTCGAATCGCTGGCCGCGGAAATCCTGCCGCCCAAGGAAGGCCGCCTGCGCCGCGCCGCCTTTGCCCAGCTCGCCCTGCCCGGCGTAAAAAACCTCGACGAAGTCATGGCCCAGCCGGAGGACGAACTCGGCCGCCTTTCCCGCGCCCTGCCGCTATGGTTCGCAGAAACGTTTTATTTTTCGCCGCACTATGCCCCCCATGCCGCCATCGGCCTCATGGACGACGGACAGGGCGGCAAGCATTACGCGCTTTTCGGCACCGAATGGACGACAGAAAATCTCCGCCAGCTGGCCAACAGCGCCAGCGAGCCGATCGACTATGTCTTCACCGGCGCACTTCGCCAGAACGCCGGCGACTACGAACTGCTCCTGCGCGTGTGGGAAATGAAGAAATTCCGCGAACGCAAGACCTTCACGGTGCGATGGACGCCTGCCACCGCCGATGCCGAGCTCGCCAAGCTGCACGAAGCCATCCGCGCGTTTATGGAGTGGACGCCGGAGACGCGCGGCCTCACCTATGCGCCGCCCGCCAAGCCGCGCGCCTGGCTCGATGCGCTCGGCGCCTCGCTCGGACTTTTTCTCCTCGAAAAGGACCTGCTGCCAAAAGACCGCATGCCTTCGCTCGATGCGCTGGCCGCCAGCACCGCTCAGATGGCCGCCAGTTCGGAGGCCGCGGCACTCGCGCTGATCACATTGCGTTCCCGCGCCGCCCACCTCGGGCTGGCGGCACCCGGCGGCGAAGCCACGCTCGCCGACAGCCCGGTCATCGAGCACGCGCGCCACGCCGTCGAGTGAAGCCACCCGCCGGATGCACCGGCGGAAGCTCACGATGGATCGCCAGCCCCGGAAGCCGCGGCCCCTGCGAGCTGCCCGCAGCCGGCGGCAATATCGATCCCCCGGCGCTGGCGCACCGTGCTGGGAAGCGAGAATTCCTCGGCGAGAATTTTTTGAAAGCGCCTTGCGGCCTCGCTGCGCGCGGGCTCACCGGCATAGCCCGCCGTCGGGTTGAGCGGAATCAGGTTCACCTGCGCGGGCAGGCCGCGCAGCAGCCGGCCAACCGCATGGGCATGCCCGGCGGAGTCGTTGCGGCCCTCGATCAGCGTCCACTCGAAAAAAATGCGCCGCTTCGTCTTTTCAGTATAATAACGGCACGCGGTCATGAGCTCGGGCAGGGGCCATTTTTTCGCGACAGGCACGAGCGCGGCGCGCTCTTCCTGCGTCGCAGCATGCAGCGAAACGGCCAGATGCAGTGGACGCGCCTCGTCGGCCAGCCGGATGATGCCGGGCACCACGCCAACCGTGCTGAGCGTGATGCGCGAGGCCGCCAGCGCGAGGCCGCCCTGGTCGCGCAGGATATTCACCGCCTGCATCACGGCATCGTAATTATGCAACGGCTCGCCCATGCCCATCAGCACGACATTGCGCAGGCGATGCGGTTCACGCGCCTGGCGCAATACGCGGGCGACATGCACGGCCTGCGCGACGATTTCACCGGACGTGAGGTGACGTTGAAACCCCATCTGGCCGGTGGCGCAAAAGACACAGCCCATCGCGCAGCCGGCCTGCGAGCTCACACAGGCCGTCACGCGGCCGGTAAAACGCATCAGCACGGTCTCGATCACGCGGCCGTCGGCCAGCGCGAGGAGAAATTTGCGCGTGAACCCGTCGCTGGAGTCGGTCGCATGGACCACCGGCTGCCCATCAAGCGCCGTCTCTGCCTTGAGCCGCGCCAGCACGCGGGCGGGAAGCTCCGGCATGAAATCAAATGAATCGACCAGCTCGAGATAAGCGTAACGCCACAGCCGCGCCGCATGCACCGGACTGAAACCCCAGCGCACGAAGAGGGCGTCGAGTTCGGGCCGGGTGAGGCCGAACACGTCGGTTTTTTCGCCTGGGGAATGCATGCTCAAAAAAATGACTGTATTTTGCCCCACAAAGCATGGGAGCTAAATCGGCGTGACCATGATGCTGTGAGCCTGAATTACCCTGCCGGCCGGCAAAATCCAAGAAATGCACGGTTTTTCTGCAAATCTAGGTGGGACCCCTGCCGATCGGCCCTATTAATAAAATTATTTAACATCGCGCAAGATGATGGCGTTTTTGAGCAAAATAGCGGGAAATCGTTCCTGTTCTGTAATTTATTTTGTTAATAATTAACATTTGCCCGTAATTTGCATCTTCACTAAACACTTTTTTAGCAAAATCGCTTGACCAAGGGCTTCTTTTAGAATCTAGGGGATATGCCCCGGTATGATTAGCTCAGTACTCATCCTCCTAGCCCAAAGCGTGTCGTGGGGACTCATTGGAGCCCTCAGCCTCTTCTTTTGGAAACAGCGCCGCGAAGAAATGAACAAAGTTTCGCCGATACCGATCCCGTCTTTTGAGAACACCGATTTGGGCGCAGCGCTCGCGAGCACGGAGGAAGCCTTGTCATTTCAAGATGCAAATGGCTGCACCCGGTTTCAAAATGCGGCGCATACCGCCCTTTTCGGCAAGAATGCCGTGAATTTTGACGAGGCCTGCCAGCATGGGCGCATTTTCAAGCAGCCGGAAACCGCCGCAAGGCTTACCGCCGCCTCGACCGCCGGCCAGTCATGGCATGGCGAGGTTGAAGTAGCCGCGGTTGACGGCCACACGGTCGCGCTGGAAGCCCACGCCCTGCCCGTGCGCAACCCGCAAGGCCGGCCGGCCGGCGCATTCCTGCTTTTTCACGATGTTTCGACTCAGCGGGAGCTCGATCAACAACGCGAGCGCGAGTCGCGTTTTGAGCGGCTGGACTCCCTTGGTCAGATGGCCGGCGGACTGGCCCATGATTTCAACACCTATCTCACGGTGATGCTCGGTTTCCTCGACGCGGCCCGGACCAGCGGTCCCTTGCCGCCGAAAATCGCCACCTGGCTCGAACAGGCCGAACGTACCGGCTGGCGGGCGCGCGAGCTTACCCAGGAGATGCTGGAGTTCGCCCGCGGTTCCGAACCGGCCAAATCCCCGCTGTGCATGACCGATGTGATTGAGGAGTCCGCCCAGATGGGCGTCCAGGGCAGCACCGCCCAGTTGAAACTTCACCTCGCGGAAGACGCCCGGCATACGGAAGCGGATCCCCGGCAAATCCGCCAGGTCATCACCAATCTTGTCCGCAACGCCGCCCAGGCCATCGGTTCGCGCGAAGGTACGATCGAGTTGCGATTGGAAAACCGCCTGCAAGTCAGCGGTGGCAGCGCTCCCCCGATCCCTGCCGATTTCATCTGCCTGACCATAAGCGACAACGGCCCCGGCATCGCGGCCGACCTGCTGCCGCGCATCTTCGAACCCTTTTACACCACAAAGTCGCGCGGCACCGGCCTCGGCCTCGCCATCACACACAATATCGTGAAACGCCATGGCGGCTTCATCCGCGTCAAGTCCGAGCTGGGTGTGGGCACGTCCTTTGAAGTCTTCCTGCCCGCCCTCGCCACGGTGAAGACCACGCAGACGGCCGCCGCGGCAGCCTGATCGCAACCGGCGGGGCTCAGCCCGCAAACGTGGTCAGCAAGTCGGCATAGATTTTCGCGGTCATTACCAGGTCCCTGACCGGCGTGCGCTCGTCCACGGCGTGATAATTCTCCCCCTCCGGGCCATAGCCGAGCGTGGGAATTTTCAAATGATGCGCAAAGAAATGCATGTCGTTGAAGCCGGTGGACACGCTGAAGACCGGTTGTGTGCGGCGCACGCGGCCGACACTTCCGGCCATGGCCGCGAAGAACGGATGCATGGGGCGCGCGAAGCAGGCGAAATTCTCCGAGATTTTCTCGATGGTGATGCGGCACTGCGGGATTTTTCGCGCGGCGGCGGCGAGAAAGGCGCGCAGCTCGCGCTCGGCCGCAGCGTGGTTCTCGATGGCGATCACCCGGCGATCAAGGGTGAAGCTCGCCAGCGCGGGCACCGTGTTGATTTTCACGCCCGGCCCGGCGGCGAAAACGCCGCCGACGTTGAGCGTGGGCCGCAGGGCCTTGCCTTCGGGAGTGACGAATATCCGGCGGACGAGCCGCTTCTTATAATCCTCCAGCATGAGCACCAGAGCGGACATTTTCTCCAGGGCATTGATGCCGCTCTCGGGCTTCGAGCCGTGCGCCGCCCGGCCGTGGACAGTGACATTGAACCACAGGACGCCGTTGTGTCCGCAGCAAATCGCCCGGCCATCGCCGCCCTCCATGACCACGGCATAGTCGGCGCGCAGACCGGCATGGCGCACCAGCCAGCCGGAACCAAGCGCACTGTCGGTCTCCTCGTCGGCAGTGAACGACACCTCGACATTGCAACGCGGCTGCGTGTGCGTCACGCGCAACGCCCGCAAGGCAAGCAGCAGGCTGGCGATGGAGCCTTTCATGTCAGCCGCGCCGCGGCCGTAAATCCAGCCGCGATCAAGCGTCCCGCTAAAGGGATCGTCATGCCGCCACGCACCACCGGCGGGAACGACATCGTAGTGAGCGTTGAAGTGAATCGTCTTTGCTGCTCCGGCCTCCCAGCGGCCAAGGACATTAAAGCGCGGGAAGGCCTGCTGCTCCGGCGGCAGATGCTTTTTCAGCAATGCCGCCGGCATCGCGAAGCGCCGCGTGGTCAGCCCCAGCTCCGTGAGCTTGCCGGCGAGCAATGCGGTAACGGCCTCGTAGTTTTCGCCGGGTGGATTGACCGTGCGCAGGCGCACAAGCCTTTGCAGGAGGCTGACCTCATCGTGGGCATGACGGTCAAGGTAGGCGGCGGGAGTCAGCGGCATGGCAAAAAATCCGGAGGGCAACCGCGAAAACCAGCCAATAACCAGAACCGGGATGCGCGGCTAAAGCTTGCTGCACTACCGGCGCAGACCCGGCTTGGAAAGACTTAATCATACGCCGGGGCCAAGATGCATGGGGGCGGCCGCCGGTGCGGATCGACCTTCGGCCCGGGCTGCCATATCCCGGGCGGGGAATGCCGGCCCATTTCGCTCACATCTTGACACGATGATTTTTGACACACCAGCGGGAGCCGGGCAGACTGGGAAAATGCCTGCCTACGCCCATCTTCGCCAGGATTACAGTCTGGCCGGTTTGTCCGAAAAGGATCTCGCGCGCGATCCCTTCCGCCAGTTCGAAAAATGGTTTCAGGAGGCCGAGGCCGCGAAAATCCCCGAGCCCAATGCTATGATTCTCGCCACGGCCGGCCGCGACGGACGGCCGTCCACGCGCACGCTGCTGCTCAAGGGACTCGATGGCCGCGGCTTCGTTTTCTACACCAGCTTTGAAAGCCGCAAGGGGCGCGAGCTCGAGGCCAGCCCGCGCGCCTCGTTGCTTTTCCCCTGGATCGCACTCGAGCGGCAGGTCATCGTCGAGGGACCGGCCACCAAAGTCGCGCGCGAAGAAGCCGAGTCGTATTTCCACTCACGCCCACGCCCGAGCCAGCTTGCCGCCTGGGCTTCGCCGCAGAGCACGATTCTCTCCGGGCGCGCCATTCTCGACGAAGCGATGAAAGCGCTCGAAAAAAAATACGCCGGCGCGGAGGTGCCGCTGCCGTTGCATTGGGGCGGCTTTCGCGTCGCGCCGGAAACAGTTGAATTCTGGCAGGGCCGGCGCAACCGCCTGCACGACCGGCTGCGTTATCGTCGCGAGAAAGATGGCGACTGGATCGTCGAGCGCCTTGCCCCATGAGCGTACCCCACGCCGATGAAAAAAAAGCCCCCCAACAGGTCGAAAGCCCGGCGCGCGTCCACCCGGCGTACGACACCGCCGCTGCTGCCTGATGCGCTGCTCGCCCAGGCGCTGCGCGGCTTGGGCGAGGGTGCCTTCCTGGCCGAGCCCAAGGTCCGGGCCGACGGCCTGCGCGTGCTTTTCGCCAACGACCAGCTCTGCACAATAACCGGCTACCGCCTGCCCGAACTCACGGGCCGCGGCCATGCGTTTTTGCACGCCGACCCCGCCGTTCTTGTGCGCCTGCGCCGCTGGCTGAGAAAGCTCCAGCCCGGTTTCACGCTTTCCGGAGAGGGTTATCTGGCCTGCAAATCCGGCGCTCCCATCTATGCCGCGTGGAGCTTCAGTCCTTTGTTTGATGCCCGTGGCCGCGCCGCCCATATCGTCGCCATCTATCGCGACATGACCGACAAGCGCCGGCTGCAGGAGGCCCTCGTGCACGCCCAGCGCCTCGACGCGGTTGGCCGGCTCGCCGGCGGCGTCGCTCACGATTTCAATAATCTGCTCTCCGTCATCAACGGCTACTGTGAGATCCTCGCCGCGCGCCTGCCCATCCATGATCCGTCGCGGCGTGAAATCCATGAAATCCATGCCGCCGGCCAGAAAGCCGCGGTACTCGTGCGCCAGCTCCTCGCCTTCAGCCGCCGCCAGGAGCTCCACCCGCATGTGATCAACCTCAACCGCCTCGTGCGCGACCATGTTGCGATCCTCGGCCGTTTTCTCGGCTCCGCCGGCAAGCTCCTGCTCGATCTCGCGCCCGACCTGCCCAATGTCCGCGCCGACCCGGCCCAGCTCCAGCAAGTGCTGCTCAATCTCACCCTCAATGCCCGTGACGCCCTGCGCGAGAACGGCCGCGTGACCATCAGCACCGCGCTGCGCGAGATCAAGCACAGCCTGAACCGCCGGATCACCGACACTCCCCCCGGCCGCTACGTCCTGCTCTCGGTCAACGACAACGGCATGGGCATGGACGCCGCCACGCAGGCGCAGCTGTTCGAGCCGTTTTTCACCACCAAGGACGCGGGCAAGGGCACCGGCCTCGGCCTCGCCATGGTCTACGGCGTCGTGCAGCAAAGCGGCGGCTATATCCGGGTGCACAGTGCGCCCGGCGTCGGCACCACGTTTGAAATTCTGCTGCCCGCCGTGCGCGAACGCGCCTCCGCCCTGTCCAACGGCCTCCCGGCGCTCCCGGCCACCCGCGGGCGCGAGCCGGTGCTCCTCGTCGAGGAGGACGATGTGGTGCGCAAAATGGTCGCCGGTATCCTCACGGCCGACGGCTACAAGGTCCTGGCCGCGCGCCATGCCGGTGAGGCCCTGCGCGAGGCGCGCCGCCGCGGCCCCGTGCAGCTCCTGGTCGCCCAGCTGGGCGATCCCGCCGGCGAGAACGAGAAGCTGGCCCGCACCCTCTATGCCACGCGGCCCACCCTCCGCGTCATCAGCACCGGCCGCCCGGCCGCCCGGCCGCTCGCCTGGCTCGCGCCGGAACACCAGACCTGCCTGGCCAAGCCCTTCGAGCTGAGCGCGCTCCTGCTGGCCATTCGCGCCCTGCTGGATGCCAAGCCTTAGTCTCGACGGCCGGCACCGCCTCCGCCACAAACCTCGGCGTGCAGCTTTACCTCATCCGCCACGCCGACGCCGTTTCCGAGCGGGAAAACCCCCTGCGTCCGCTCAGCCCGCGCGGCCGGGCCGAGTGCGGCCGGCTCGTGGCCTTCTTTCAGCGCAACGGCGCACTGCATCCCGTGCAGTTCTGGCACAGCCCGCTCGTCCGTGCGTTTGAGACCGCGCGGCTCATCGCCGACGGGTTGAAGCTCGATGCCGCGCTCGTCGAGACGCCCGGGCTCATGCCCGGGGACGATCCGGTCAAGATCGCCACTCGTCTTGAAAATATGGATACAAATATGAGCCTGGCCCTGGTCGGACACGAGCCGCACCTGGCCGCGCTCGCCACGCTCCTCGTGCGCGGCAAGCTGCGCCCCGTGGGTTTCGAATTGAAAAAGGGCGCTGTCCTCGCCTTTGAGCCCTCCGGCGGTGTGCACAAGAAATCCGGCCGCCGCCGCTGGCATGCGCTCTGGCACGTGGAGCCCGCGTTGCTCGGCCCTGCTTAAAGGCATTGCCCCGCCACGGCCGCGCCTGTTAACACCAGCTGCCTTCACCATGGAAGTCTCCCAGCCGCCGTTCGGACGCCAGGGCCTGCGCACGCTGGCAGCCATTGTCTTTACCGACATCGTCGCCTTCTCCGCCCGCATGCAACGCGACGAGGTGAAGACCCTCGCCCTCGTCAATCGCGACTTCGCCGAGATGCGCCGGATGTGCGAGGCCCGCGGGGGCGCCGTGCTTAAGACCACCGGCGACGGGCTCCTGTGCTACTTTGCCAGCGCGGTCGAGGCCGTGGCCTGCGCCTTGGAGATGCAGCGGCATTTTGCCGGACTTGAGAAAAAAATCGCGCCTGACGATGTGCTCCAACACCGCGTCGGCATCCATCTCGGCGACGTGATGGTGCAGGACCAGGACGTGATGGGTGACGGCGTCAACATCGCCGCGCGCCTGCAAGCCGAGGCCGAACCCGGCGGCATCTGCATCTCGCAGACCGTTTATGATGTGGTGAAAAACAAAATCGAATTGCAGGCCACCTACCTTGGCGCCCGCGAATTGAAGAATATCGCCCATGCCGTGCCGATTTACCACATCCTGATTGAGGCCCAGGCCCTCGGGGCAACGGCATCGCCCGCCGCCGCTGTCAAAAAATCCCAGCGTCTGGCCGTCCCGATTCTCGTCAGCGCAGTTGTTATCTTGCTCGCCGCGGGTGCGGCTTTGAGCCTGCGCAAAAAAAACCCGCCCGCCGCGCCGGTCCAGGTTCCTGTTTCCACATTAGCCCCCGCGCATCCGCCGGCGGCAGAAACGGCCAAGGCCGAAAGCCCAAACCCGGCCCATCCCACCGCCGCTTCCGCCCCCGCCGAACATGAAACCAAGGCCCTGGCCGCACGCCATGAATTCATGCAGGAGATTCGGGAACCCTACCTGCTCCGCTATGACTACGATGGCCTGCTGCAGGCCATCCAGGCCGGGAAGGTGAAGGTTGACATGGCCAATCCAGCGCAAGTCCGCCGGAGCATTGAGCACATGTCGGAGATGAAGTCCTGGTTCCTCGAGCGCCTTTCCCATTTTACACCGGCCCAGCCGCTCACCGTGCCGCGCTTTGGCAGCGGCGGGGAAAGCGATTATAAAATCTACGGCGCGCCGTCTGGAAAAATTGCCGTCATTTCCGACGGTGTGCCCGCGGCCAGCGCCTTGTCCGACCTGAAACCGGCCTTTCTCAGCCTGGTTTTGCTGGCCGCCATCCGGAATGATCCCGGTCTTCCGAGCGACGTGCTCCTCGGCGCATCTGCCTTCGCGCGCTTCTACAATCTTCCGGAAATGGAGAACGAGTTGCGGCCGATCGGCAACGGCAGCAAACGCACGGCCAAACCGTGAGCACCGCCCGCTTTTCCAGCCTTCATGTGCTCCTGGGAATGTTGAAACCATTGGGTCGGCCGGCCTGGGGGAAAAGTTGAGCTTTTCCCGCGGGTGCGTTCATTTGCCTGCCTCGGTTACACTGCCTACATGACCCTGCACCTGCTTCCCACGCGCACCGGCAACGCCGCCGAGAACATGGCGCTGGATTTCCTGCTGCTGCAGCGCTACCCCCAGGCACAGGCAGCGCGCTTCCGGCATTATGGGTGGCGCGCACCGGCCTTCACCTTCGGCCTCAGCCAGCCGCTGGAGTTCGTGCGTGCACAGCTGCCCGCCGGGGAGCATTTCGACCTTTGCCGGCGACCAACCGGCGGCGGCGTGGTGGATCACCGCGAGGACTGGACTTATGCGCTCATCATCCCGCGTGGCCATCCGCTCGAGGCCGAGCGCGCGACCCAGTCCTACCGCACTGTGCATGCCTGCCTCGCCGAGGCGCTCCGTGCGCTTGGCTCGCCAGTCGTGCTCAAGGAGCGCCGCGATGAGGAAACAGCCGGCGCGGCGCCCGGCGTCTGCTTTCAGCGCCCGGAGATATTCGACGTGCTCAATGAAAGCACCGGCGCGAAGATCGCCGGCGCCGCGCAAAAACGGAACAAAAACGGTCTGCTTCTGCAGGGCTCCATCTGGAAACCGGCCGCCGGTCCGGTGGACTGGGAGGCCTTTGCGGAAAAGTTCTCCGCCAGCCTGGCCAAGGCGCTCGGCGACGAACCGGTGCCGGCGCCATGGCCCGAGCTCGCCGATGGCGAGGTCGAGGCCTTGATCGAACAATACTCATCGCCCGAGTGGATGGAGTACCGCTGAACGTTAGGCCCCGCGCTGCAGCGTGATCGCGCATTCGAGGTGCCGGGTCTGCGGAAACAGGTCGAACGGCTGCACCGCGCGCAATTCGTAGCCGGCGGCCAGGAAGTGACGCAGGTCCCGCATCTGCGTGGCCGGGTCGCACGACACGTAGACGACGGCGCGCGGGCCAAAGGCGAAAAGTTGCCGCAGAAAGCTCTCATCACAACCCTTGCGCGGCGGATCGATCACCACCGCCGTGTCGCCCGGGAAAAAATCGAGTCCGGCAAAGATCGCCGCTGCGTCGCCGGCGAGGAAGGTCGCGTTGGCAATGCCATTGGCTGTCGCATTCTCGCGCGCGAAAGCAACCGAGGTTTCGCTTATTTCCACGCCGGCTACGCGTTCGAACGAACCGGCCGCCGCCAAAGCGAAAAGGCCGCTGCCGCAGTAGGCGTCCACCAGCAGGCGCGCCCCGCTCGCCGCGGCTTGTCCTCCGACGTAGGCGGTGAACGCCGGCAGAATGAACGGGTTGTTCTGGAAAAAATCCCGGGCGAGGAACCGCAGCTTCAGCGCGCCGACCTCTTCCGTGATGATCTCATCATAATCTGTCGTCACGATCCCGCCCGTCGCGCGCAGCAATAGCGTGGCTCCGCGCGAAAACTCCCCGGCGGTCGCGCGGACCTGCGTCGCGGCACGGACGACGGTAAGTTTTTCGTTGATGGCGTCGGTCGCAATCTCGCAGCGGGGAACGTCCACAATGTCGAACCGCGTGCCCTGGCGCAAAAATCCGATGGGCAAATCGCGATCCGGGCGAGGCGCAGCAAAATGTGGCGTGATTTTAGAACGGTAGCCGAACTCGCGCGGCGAACCAATGACCGGTGCGACCTCAAACACGATCCCGGCCAGATGCTCGAGCAGCTCCGCGACCTGCCGGCGTTTCCATTCCAGTTGTTCGGCATAGGCGAAATGCTGGTACTGACAGCCGCCGCAACGGCCGAAAAGCGCACAGCGCGGCGCCACCCGGTGCGACGAAGGTTGCAGCACGGCGACCAGGTCGGCCTCGGAAAAATTCTTGTGGTTGCGGAAGACCCGGGCGCGCACGCGCTCGCCCGGCAGCGCAAAGGGCACCATCACGACCCAGTTTTCGACCTTCACCCGCGCATTGGCGACGGTCACGCGGCCCAGGCCGAGCCCGAGGTTCGTGAGTGTGGATATCTCCAGCTCAATTTCCTCATGATAGGCAAAGGGGTGCTCGTTGAATTTTTTGCTTTTCACCACAAAGAGACAGAGGACACAGAGAAGGGTTTTAATCGAAAGAATAAATTCTCCGTGTCCTCCGCGCCTCCATGGTTCATAGGTTTCCCATGCCCGCCGAAAAGATCACCAGCCTGCAGAATCCGCGCATAAAACAGCTCGTCAGGCTGCGCGACCGCCGGCCGCGCGATGAGGCGGGTGTGTTTCTCGTCGAGGGCTACCGTGAAATCCGCCGCGCGCTCGAAAAAAAGATTCCCCTGCGCGAACTGTACTTTGCCCCTGAATGGTTTCTGGGTGAAAATGAGCCGGCACTCCTGGCGCAGGCTGAGGCGGCGGGCGCGCAGTTGTTCGAGCTGCCCCGCGAAACCTTTGCCAAGGTCGCCTACCGCGAGCGGCCTGACGGCCTGCTCGCCGTGGCGCCGCAATGGCGGCGGACACTGGCGGACCTCGCGCTGCCGGAATCGCCGTTTCTGCTCGTGGTCGAAGGCATCGAAAAGCCGGGCAACCTTGGCACGATCCTGCGCAGCGCCGACGCCGCCGGCTGCCACGCCATCATCGTGTGCGACCCGGTGACCGACCTTTTCAATCCCAACGTCGTGCGCGCCTCGACCGGCGTGCTGTTTTCGGTGCCCTGCGTGGTGGAGGAAAATCCGCGCGTGCTCGCCTGGCTGCAGGAGAAAAAAATCCGCACCATCGCCACGACGCCTGCCGCCGCGACGCTTTACACCGCGGCCGATTTGCGCGGCCCGCTCGCCATCGTGATGGGCAGCGAGCAATACGGCCTGAGCGAATTCTGGCTGAAGAACGCCGGCCTGCCCGTGCGCATTCCGATGGCCGGGCAGGCCGATTCGCTCAACGTTGCGATGGCCACGATCATCGCCCTGTTCGAGGCCGTGCGGCAGCGGACGATCAAGCTTTGAGCTTCAAGTCCGCCACCAGCTCAGCCGTGCCCTGCGCCATGCTCACGCGAGGCGTATAGCCGAGGTCGCGACGGGCGGCGCCCAGGTCGAACCAGTGGTCCTTGGCCAGTTCAGCGGCAATGAAGCGCGTCATCGGAGGTTCACCGCGCAGCGGCAGCACACGCCAGGCAAATTCGCACGCAGCGCCGAGAGCGGAGGCCGCACGCAGAGAGATGCGTTTGGTGACCGGCGGTTCGCCCAGCGCTCGCAGGAGATTGTTGATCCAGTCCCACAGCACCACCGGCTCGCCGTTGGTGATGAAATAAGCCCGGCCGGCTGCATGATTGCCTGGCCTGTCAGTCCTCAGTTGACGCGTTTGCAGCGCCTTTTCGGCGAGAAGGTGGGCATCAACGGCGTTTTCGACGTGCACCATGTCCACGCGGCTTTTGCCTTCTCCGACCATGCGCAGGCGGCCGGCGCGCGCACGCGCCAACACCCGCGGCACGAGATGCGGATCGCCGATGCCCCAGATAAGATGCGGACGAAGCGCAACCGTACGAAGACCTTCGGAATTGGCGGCCAGCACCTCGCGTTCGGCGATGGCCTTGGTCAACGGATAGGGACTGGGGCAATCCGTGGTGAGCGGGAGAGATTCATCGGCACCGGCCAAGTCCCGGCCATTGTAAACCACGCTCGGCGTGCTCGTATGAATGAAATTTTTCACGCCGTGCGCACGGCAACCGTCGAGGAGCGCACGCGTGCCGAGGACATTGGCGCGGAAGAAATCGGCATAGCGTCCCCACACGTCGACCTTGGCCGCGGTGTGGAAAACAGTTTCGATTCCGGCGCAAGCCGCCCGCACGGCAGCGGCATCCGCGAGATCGGCAGAAATAAAGCGCACCCCGCGCGATGTCAGATCCGGGGCAGGCCGGCGCGCAACCACAGTAACGAGTCGGCCCTGCTCAAGCAGGCGTTCCACCAGCCGGCGGCCCAGAAAGCCGGTGCCGCCGGTGACCAGGACGGACGTCTTTTCGTTTTCCGGCATGTTCATTGGCCCAAGGCCGGCATGAAGCCTTTGGCCGTCGCCGCCCAGCGGGCAAGCGCTAGGCGGTGGATTTTGGCGTTGTGGCGAACATCCACCGGAAATTGCGGATGAAAATAAAACGAATTGATGGCGGCGGTATGCGGATGCATTTGCGCAAGGGCGCGCAGCTCGCGCGCAAAGGCTGCCGCGGCCGCTGCACTTTTAGGCTTCCCCTCGACCACCAGTGCAGGCTGTTGCGCACCACGCGAGCCCAAGCCAATGAGAGCGCAGCGCATCACCTGTGGATGCGCACGAAAAACCTGCTCGCAGGGCTCGGTGAACATCGGACCGGCAGTAGTCTCAACCCGTTCGGCCATCCGGCCGCAGAACCAGAGGCGCCCCCCCTCATCGAAGTAACCGCAATCACCCATGCGGTGCCAAACCGTGTCACCATCCTGAATTTTTGCCGCCGCGGTGGCCTGGGGCAGCGCATCGTAGATTTTGGTGACGACCGGACCGCGCACGATGACCTCACCGATTTCGCCCGACGGCAGCACACGGACATCGGCCACGCTGGCGATGGGCGCTTCGTTGATGGCAATGATCCTGATCGTGAGGCCGGGCAGCGGCCGGCCGACGCAGGCGCCACGCACGGAGGCAGGCTCGATTTCGTCGGCGGAAACCGTGCTGATCGGCAATGCTTCCGTCGCCCCGTAGGGGCTGTGCAGCCGGCCGTTCGGGAGCCATGACCTCGAATTTTTCCAGAGGTCGGCCGGCACGGGCGCACCGGCACAAAGCACGCGGCGCAGGCTGGGCAGGGTGATTTTTTGCGCGAGGCAATGGCTGGCGATTTTGCGCCAGAGTGTGGGCGAGCCAAAGGAGCTGGTGATGTTTTCCTGACGGATGGCCTGCACCATCTTCGCCGGATCGGCGGCGGCGGGCCGGCGCGGATCGAGTTCCGGCACGATGGTCGTGAACCCGAGCGCTGGATTGAAAAGCGCGAAAACCGGCAGCAAAGGCAGATCGATCTCGCCCGGTTCGATGCCATAGGTTTCGCGCACGAGGCGGATTTGCGCTTCGAACATGCCATGCTCATAGCAAACGCCCTTCGGTGCGCCCGTGGAGCCGGAAGTGAAGAGCACCGCGGCGAGATCGGTCGCCGCACCGCCTATAAGAATTTCGAGTTTTGAATTTTCGTCGCTGGGTTGCGAGAGCCGCGCAGTGAGTTTGCCGCTGACGGCGACCCGCATTTCCACACTGCGGAACGGCCTGCGAAAAACATGGCTGAGAATCTGTGCGAGTGGCACGCCGACCAGCACGCGCGGGCGCGAGCGGGCCACGCAGGTAAGAAAATTTTTCCGCCCCATGCCGGGATCGATGATGACGGGGACGGCACCGAGCGCAAAAAGGGCAAAGACCGATGCGATGAGCGGCAGGCCGGGGCGCACCATGACGAGCGCGCGGTCGCCGGGCCGCACGCCCCGGGCAGCGAGGTGCGCCCGCCAGGCAGCGGTCTCGGCGGCGAGTTCAGCAAAGGTAAGCGCAAGGTAGTCGATGTCGCCGGCCCGCGTGCGGCCGCGGGGAATTTTGAGCGCCGGCTGGGCCGGCGCGCGTGCAGCCATGAACGCGAGATGGCGCGCGATATTGGCGGTTTCGACCATTTCGGAGAGGCAGCGCCTACCCTTGCGGCAGCGCCGATTCCGAGCGAAGAAGCGCGGCCTGCCACGGCAGCAGGATTTCGCCAATGCGGTCGGGCGTGCGGATCAATTGGGCAAGCTGCGCGCGATTGGCGATGAGCGTGGGATCGAGCTGCAGCTGCCCGGCGACACGGTCACGGTTGGCTTTGAGCGCATCCTGGCGCGCGACCTCCTCGACCGTCAGCGGGGTGAAATCGCCGTTCCGGCCGCGCCGGCGTGGAAGCGTCTGCGGGTCGCGCGCCAGGCCGGCGCGGACCACTTCCGCCAGGGAGGATGCGAGGTGATCGTGGCGTTTGCCCAGATGGACTGAGCCAAGAATCTCGGCTTCCGTGGCACCGCGGTCGGCCACCTCGGCCATCTTGAGCAGGAGCTCGCTGCTGCAGACTTTGAACGGCGGCACATCAAGGCGCTGCGCGGTGGACTCGCGCCAGTGCCAGACGGCATGGAGCACGGCAAGGCCCTGGCCGCGGAGGCGTTCGCTGCGGCCGATGCGCCAGTCGTTTTCGTCGGGCGGCGCGAAACCTTCAGCTCCCGCGGTGATCTGGCGCTGACATTGCTGTTCGAGCCATTCAAGGCGGCCCAACGCGACCAGTTCGGCGCGAAGGATGTCGCGCAACGCCGGCAGGTGAAAAACATCGAGCGAGGCGTAGTCGAGAAGATCGGCGCTGATCGGACGGCGGGACCAGTTGGCTTTCTGGCCCGCCTTGGCCAGCATGACGCCGAAATGCTGCTCAAGGAGCGGGGCCAGGCCGATGCGCGGACGGCCCAGGAGCTGAGCAGCCAGCATTGTGTCGAAGAGGCTGGTGGCGGTAAAGCCACAGAGGTCGTGCAGCAGGCGCAGGTCGAAATCGCTGCCATGCATGACGAGGTGCTTCCGGGCCAGGCGTGGCCAGAGCGGCGCGAGGTCGAGCGGCGCCAGCACATCGACCAGGAAAATTTCCCCCGCGACAAAAAACTGGAGCAGGCAGACGCGCGTGCGGTAGTGGAAGAGGTTGTCAGCCTCGGTGTCGAGCGAGACCTCGGTCACCTGGTCGAGGGCGGCGAAGAGCGGCGCGAGTTGCGCGGGCTGATTGATGAGGCGGTAGGCGGGCGGAGGGTTCAAAACTGCGGAAGAGTTTTCGGATGGTTTAAAAAAACGGCTTAAGCCCATGCGGTCAAAAACGAATCGCGGGGATATCGCCGGGGCTGTTTTTGCGAATGGAGATGGTTTTTTGTGACTTTTGGCTGAAAGTGTGGCCAATGTTTTCTGCATGAAAGCAAAAATGGCGGTGCTTTGCTCGGGCGGGATGGATTCCGTGACCGCGCTCTACTGGGCGGGGCGCGAGCATCAGGTCGCCGTGGCAGTGAGCTTCGACTATGGCGCGAAGCACAACCATCGCGAGCTGCCATTCGCCCGCGAACACGCGGCCAGACTCGGCGTGCGGCATGAAGTGATCACGCTTGGGTTCGTCAACCAGCTCTTCGCCTCTGCCCTCCTGCGAAGCGGCGGCGAAATCCCGGAAGGCCATTATGAGGGGGTCAACATGAAGCAGACCGTCGTGCCATTCCGCAACGCCATCATGCTGTCCATCGCGACGGGCCTAGCCGAGAGCATCGGGGCCGACGGCCTGGTCATCGCCGCACACCATGGTGACCACACGATTTATCCGGACTGTCGCGAGGATTTCATGCGCGCGATGGGCGACGCCATGCGGCTGGGCACCTATGCGGGGATTAAGTTGCTGCGGCCGTTCATCGCAATGAACAAGGGGCAGATCGCGGCCGAGGGCGCGCGACTGGGCGTGGATTTCGCCCGGACATGGTCGTGCTACAAGGGCGGCGCGGTGCATTGCGGGAAATGCGGCACGTGCGTGGAACGGCGCGAGGCGTTTGCCATGGCGGGACTGCCCGACCCGACCGTCTATGAATCGAATGAGCCGCTGCCGCCCAAACCGGGAAAATGACCCATGCTCATCGCGGAAATTTTTTATTCCCTGCAGGGTGAAGGCGAGCTGACCGGCATGCCGTCGGTCTTTGTGCGCGCCAGCGGCTGCAATCTGCGCTGCACCTGGTGCGACACCCCGTATGCCTCGTGGAACCCCGAGGGCACACAACGGAGCATCAGCGACATCATGGCTGAAGTGCAGAAACATCCGGCGCGGCACGTGGTGCTGACCGGAGGCGAACCGATGATCGCGCCGCAGATGCGTGAACTCGCGGGCGAATTGAAGCAGCTGGGCCATCATGTGACCATCGAGACGGCAGCAACGATCCCACCCGGCGGCATCGCGTGCGACCTGGCGTCACTTTCGCCCAAATTGCTCAATTCCGCGCCCGACACCGGGGCGCACCCGGCCTGGCGCAAAAAGCACGAGGCCACGCGCTGGCAGCCGGAGGTGGTACGCGCCTGGGTCGATGGCTATCCGTATCAGTTCAAGTTCGTCGTCGCACAGCCAGCCGACGTCGACGAACTGGAAGGCATGCTGGAAAGACTCGGCCGCGACATCCCTCGCCACAAGGTGCTGCTCATGCCGGAAGGCACCACGATCGAAGGCCTGCGTTCCCGCGCCGCCTGGCTGGCGGACCTTTGCAAAGCCCGCGGCTACCGTTATGCGCACCGGCTGCACATCGAGCTCTACGGCAACAAGCGCGGGACGTGAAATTTACCGGCACGGTTCTTTACTCCGTAACCGGCATTCTTATGGTCCATGTTGATTTTTTATGATCAAGGATGCTCCTGCTTCACGCGAGACCCTGCGCCATGCCATCAATCTGCGCCTGTCCCTGCTGGGCTGTCCGCCCGTGCAGAATGGTGAAGCGGCCGCATGGATCGATCTCGCCGCGCCGATTTTCGCCCGTCATCGCGAGATCACCCGCCGGCTCTCCGACCGGCTCAGCCCGGTGGATGAACGCATCCAGCGTTTCCTGGAAAGTTACCTCGCCGACATCGGCCCTGCTCCGCAACTGCCGGTGCGCACCTTTGTCCTCGACGAGCCCGGCCTGGCCCGCGCGCTTTCGCTGCCCGCCGATGGCGACGAATTTTCTTCCGCCCTGCTGAAGAGCTACCGCTTGCGCAACGGCGTGCTGCACAATCCGGCCAACGACCGCCGCACCACCCAGGGTGTTTTTCACATCGCCGAGGGCGGGCTGCCCGTTCCCGACGACAAGCTGGCCGTGCCCAAGGCCGTCTTCTCCCGGTTGCTCGATTTCGCGCTGCGGCCTTCGCATGAGCTTCTCCGCCTGCCCTACACCGCCGGGCACACGCGGCAGGCCGAAGCGATGGTGTCGCTGCTCCTGCGTCCACTCGTCGTGCCCGCCGTGCCGGGCTTTACCGGCGAGAAGCGGATGGAGATCCGCTTCTTCGCGCCCGGCTCGCTCGTTTCCAACCTGGACTTCGTCGAGAACATCTTCGGCAACGCCGGCGATCCCTATCTCCCCGAAAATGACGCTGCGCTCGATGTTGACGGCTGGACCGGCCACACCGGTTGCGTCATCCTCGCGCCGCATCTCACCAGCGTGCCCAAGCACATCGCCGGCCTGCCGCCGTGGAACCTCGCGACCCCGCGCCAGCGGCGTGATGGCATGTGCTGGAAAAAAGAGGACGAGCTCTACAACAACGGCTCGGCTTTCAAGCTTTGCGCCCGCGACGCCCGCGGCGTAATCGTCACCATCATCGCCGACAATTACTACGGCTACTGCAAGAAAGAGGTGAAGACGCAGATCAGCTTCGCGGCGAACCTCTACGGATCGGCCGAGGAGGAACACGCCGGCGGCGCGCTCGTCTTCCCGAGCTATGACTTGAGCGACGACTTCGGTGCGTACACCGAGCCGAAGGATTACTCGATTGCCGACGTCGTGACGCGCTACAGCGGCCGCTTTGTGCTTCAGCCGGAAGGTTACGCGCTGGACCGCGAACTGCCCGAGGTCGTGCTCGTGCCGGAGGAAAGCCTCTTCGACCTGCACACGCAAACGGCCTCTTGGGCCGGCGCCGACGGAACGCCCCGCCGGCTCAAGCTGCTCGCCGACAAGGCCTACCTGCGCCCCAGCGGTTATCGCGTGCATATGGAACCTGTCCGCGGCGAACGCGGCCAATGGCGGCTGGTCGGTACCGTGGCGGACGGCCTTTTCTGCCACAAGCCCTGCACCGTCTCCGGCGGCGGCAAGTCCGAGATTTCCAAGGCCATTTCTGACGCCATCCTGCCCGGCCATGTGTTCGTGGCCGACTTTGACCGGGATTTCGATGCCGTCGCCGCCATTCTCGCGCGCGATTTGAGCGACCGGTTCAAGGACCCCTCGCGCCGCACCAGTGACCGGCGCCCCGTGCTCAGCCCGCAGCGCTCGCTCGGCAGCGTCATCAAGCTTTTCACGCCCTCGCGCCGCGAATACATCGATGCCTACAATGCCTGGCTCAAGGCCATCCCCTCGCACATCAAGGAGCTCGTTTTCGTCGTCAAATGCCTCCACAAGCCCGAATGGGGCGACGATTGGCGCCGGCACTTTTCCGTCGATTTGATCAACGGCCGCCCCGGCAACGAACTCAAGTTTCACGGCCGAAAACTCGTCGTGAATACCCTGCGCATCGGCTACGATGCCGACGATTCCTGGCGCGTCTTCAGCCTGCGGCACGATTTCCATCCCGCAGCCAAGGTGCAGATGGAGGACGACATCACCGCCTCCGTCGTCGCGCCCGGGGAGAAGGGCGATGTGTCGCAAAAATTCCTGCAGAATTGCGAAGCCCGCCTCTTCCAGCGACCCGACGAGGCCATCCACCGCGGTTATGACCGGCAGGCCGAGGCCGAGATGGCCAGTCCCGGCAATTTCATCTCCAACTACGAACCCCTCAAGGCCGCGGACGCGCGCGCGCTGGTCGAGGATGCGATCGGCTTTTCCGCCTTCACCAAGCCCATGCAACGCCTGATTGGCGAGGCGGCTGAGGCTGGTGACGGGGCTTCTCCACGCTATTTCGTTTCCTCCGCGCATCCGCGGCTGGTGGATGGCAAGCCGTCCAAAAATCCCCGCTATCTCCAGCTCCGGCCCGACGTGGCCTACCCGCTCAACACGGCACTGGCGGAACTTTCCCAGCGCTTGCGGCGCAAATTACCACCCGGCGCACCCGTGCTTCGGCCGGTCAGGCTCGTCGTGCCCGGCCGCCGCAACAATCCGCCCGAGCCGGGCATCCGCCCGCTCTGCGTCTTCAATCCCATCCACCATCTCGAGCTGCCCGAGCTGTTCATGGAGCTGATCAGCTCGATGACGGGGAAATCCCCCTCTACCACCGGCGCCGGCTCCGAAGGCGCGCTGACCAAGGGACCGTTCAATGCCCTGCCGCCGATCATCGACCTCAATGCGGCCCTGGTCTCGTTCATCCTCACCGGTCACGACGTCTTCATCACGTGCGCCGGATATGTCGGTCCCAAGGTGCGGGTCGACCACGACATCAGTCTGCTCGTGCCCGAGATTTTCTCGCGCATGCTGAATCCCGAGCGCAGCGCCGCGAACCTCATCGCCGACGGCTGCCTTGAACGCTGCACCGATTTCGAGCACGCCGGCAAAAAGGTCCTCGCCAGCCGCCTCGGCTACCGCATCACCACGCGCTTCATGCGCATTTATGCGGGTCGCGTCTTCACCAATCCGCATGCCGTTTTCACCGACGAGATGCTGCGGCCAGAGCTGCAGGACATGGACGTGTTCGCGGACGGCGTGGACAACATCGTCGCCACACACCGCCGCGTGGCCGAGAGCTACTTCAACGACGGCAGCATCGAACTCGCCTGCCCTCCCCTCCACGCCTTGCTGCATATCATGGTGCACGGCCAGCATCAGGGCCTGGGCCTGGAGGCGCCGGCCATCCGCACGCTGTTCACCCGCGAACACCTGCTCGGCAGCGAGTGGTATGCGGCACGGCTGGACGCCAAACAGCGGGTCGATGTCGCGTTGTGGGACCGGCACGTCAAATCGCTCGAACGCTTCTTCGACCAGCCATTCTATGCCGATGTCATCGCGCGCCTTCAGCTGAAGGAACGCCTTGCCCATGCGCGAGCCGAACTCGCCCGGGTTAACTCCGCCACCTATCGCGCCAGTCTCCAAGGCACCATCGGCCGCCAGTTGCTCTGATCGGGCACCGATTTTATTTTAATAAACGGACCTCGTCCCAATCCCTTGGGGTTTTTGCCGTCGCGCGTCAGCCTCAGGCCCGTTCAGGAGGGCAACGCTGCGCAGTTGTTCGCCGGCCAGCCAAAAAGTATGAGCCGACCACCGCCACCGCGGCGATCAACTGGGCAATCAAAGTCTCGAGGGTCGGAAAGATCGAAAACCACAGCCCCATCCAGTCAGGAATTAATTTTGTCAGCCACGGGATGGGTGTCGTGGGAATCCAGCCGGCCAGCTGCATTTCCTGCGCTTGCTCTCCGACCATGACCAGCAACACCACACCGAGCATGATTCCGGTCAGGACCAGCATCTTCCGGTAGGGAAGGCGGCGATGCGCCACAAAATTCAGCACGGCAACAAGGGCCGTAAAGGAAAGACCCAGCAGCGTGCCCCAAAGCACCACCCTTCCGCCCAGCTTCAAATGGTAGCTTTGCAGAAAAAGCACCACCTCAAAGCCCTCCCGATAGAGCGAGGAAAAACCCAACAGCCCCAGGCCCGACAGAAGACGTTTCCGGCAGCCTGCACAGACGTTCGGTTCTTCCAGAAGCTGGCGCTTGCGCCGATTGTGCAGCGAAATCCAGCCGCCCCAGTAAACCTTGTGGAAAAACCAATTCATGACGACCAGCAACACGATCACGGCCAGCAAACCGGTGCCGGCTTGCAGCGCGAGAGCCGGAACCTGGCCGCTCAGATCGCTCACGATGCCCACCGCAATGAACCAAGTGATCAACGTCGCCACAAATCCCAAACCCGCGCCAACCGCAATGGGACGCCGATGCATCCGGTCGGTTCCAACCATGCTCGCGGTGATCGCCGAAAGAACCAGAATGCACTCCAACCCTTCGCGAAACACCAAAATACCGATGTCAAGAATAGCGGCCCCGCGGGTCGTGTCCGGTGCAACCGGATCAGGGTTTCCATGGGCTGAAATGCCCTGCCAGGCGAACACCACCACCAAAGCCACCGCTGCCGTTATCAGCACTCCGCGCAAGACCCCACGCGCAAGCGAGCGGCCACCTCTGGTAGTCGGAACCCCTGTTGCTTGAATGGGTAGGGTGATGGATTTCATCAAAACGGGCAGTGATTAAACGGAGACTCATTCTCATTGACCGACAACAAAAAACTTCTTGTCAGCCATAAAAACGACAAAACATATTTATTAATAACATCTTCGGCATAAAAAATTTCGCGTAATCTGCAATGCGCTGAAAGCCCGATCAAAATGGCTGCGGGGTCCAGAAAGAAGCTGTAAGCGTTATCTTTCTGCGACCGTTCGGCGGGCTCTGACGGGACACTACCAGCCTGTCAACGACGGCGCCGCTTGATGCCAAGTTGGGCCACGGTAAAGCGCACAAGGCCTTCGAGCCGCTCGACTTCAGCGGGTTCGAGGCCGTCTTTGCCTTTGAGTGCTTCTTCCGCGCGCTTCATGGCCGCCTCGACCGCGTGTTCGTCGATTTTTTCCTCGGTGATGGCCGACTCCGCGAGAACAGAGACCTTATCGCCGGCGACCTGGGCAAAACCTCCGCCGACGATCAGGAATTGCGTGGTGGTGCCCTTGATCACGCGCAGTTCGCCATAGCTCACCTGTGTGAGCAGCGGAATATGGCCGGGCAGGATGCCGACCTCTCCCTCGACGGTCGGAATGACCACGCTGTCGATCGTGTCGGAGTAGACCTGCGCTTCGGGCGTGACGATTTCGAGCGTGAGCGACATGTGAAAAATTACTTCTTCGAGGTAGCGATGACTTCGTCGATGCCACCCTTCATGTAGAAATCGCCCTCGGTGACGTCGTCGAGCTGGCCATCGAGGATCATCTTGAAGCCGCGCACGGTGTCCTTGACGGAGACGTATTTACCGGGCGAACCCGTAAAGACCTCGGCCACGTGGAACGGCTGCGAGAGGAAACGCTGGATTTTGCGCGCGCGATACACGGTCTGCTTGTCCTCGGGCGAAAGTTCGTCAAGGCCGAGGATGGCGATGATGTCCTGCAGATCCTTATAGCGCTGGAGGACGCGCTGCACTTCGCGCGCCACACGATAATGTTCCTCGCCGACAATGTCGGCTTGCAGCGCTTTCGAAACCGACGCGAGCGGATCGACCGCGGGATAAATGCCGAGCTCGGCGATGGAACGCTCGAGCACGATGGTCGAGTCAAGGTGGGCAAAGGTGTTCGCAGGCGCCGGATCGGTAAGATCGTCAGCCGGCACGTAAACCGCCTGGAAGGACGTGATGGAGCCTTTTTTGGTCGAGGTGATGCGCTCCTGCAAAAGGCCCATTTCGTTGGCGAGCGTGGGCTGGTAGCCGACGGCGGAGGGGGAGCGGCCGAGCAATGCCGACACTTCAGAGCCGGCCTGCGAGAAGCGGAAGATGTTGTCGACGAAGAGCAGCACGTCCTGGTTTTTCTCGTCGCGGAAATACTCGGTCATGGCGAGGGCCGAGAGCGCGACGCGCATGCGGGCGCCCGGGGGTTCGTTCATCTGGCCGTAAACCAGCGCGACCTTCGACTTGCTGAGGTCCTTCTGGTCGATGACGCCGGCCTCGGACATTTCGTGGTAAAGATCATTGCCTTCGCGGGAGCGTTCGCCAACGCCGGCAAAGACGGAATAGCCGCCGTGCGCCTTGGCGATATTGTTGATCAGCTCCATGATGACGACGGTCTTGCCGACGCCGGCGCCGCCGAATGCACCGACCTTGCCGCCCTTCACGAAGGGACAGATGAGGTCGATGACCTTGATGCCGGTCTCGAGGATGTTGGCCTTCGTGTCCTGGTCGACCAGCGCGGGAGCTGCACGGTGAATCGGGTATTTTTTATCGAATTTCACCGGGCCTTTGCCGTCCACGACATCGCCCGTGACATTGAAGATGCGGCCGAGGACGCCTTCACCGACGGGTACGGAGATCGGCGCACCGGTGTCGGTCACGGACATGCCGCGCTTCAGGCCCTCGGACGAGGACATGGCGATGGCGCGCGTGACTCCCTCGCCGAGGTGCTGCTGCACTTCAAGCGTCAGCTGCTCGGTCTTGCCGGCGACGGAAAACTCGACGGTGAGCGCCTGGTAGATGGGCGGCATGGCGTTTTCGGAGAACTGCACGTCGACGACGGGGCCGATGACTTGGACGATTTTACCGGTGTTCATTTTTTTGAGAATGGAAGGGGTTAGGCGGCCGTGAATTGCGCGGCGGCGATCTCGAGGATTTCCTGAGTGATGGCGGCCTGGCGGGCCTTGTTGTATTCGAGAGTGAGGTCGCCGAGGATCTTGGTGGCGTTGTCCTTCGCGGTTTTCATCGCGACCATGCGGGCGCTGTGCTCGGAGGCCTTGGCCGAGAGGACCAGCTGATAGATGTAGCGATTGACGTAAAACGGCAGCAGGGCCTCGAGCACCGGTTGCGCGCCCGGCTCAAAAAGCATTTGCTTCGCATCGGCCGCCCCAGCGGCCGCCGCGCCGCCGTGGCGCCGCAGGTTGTCGATGAATTGGCGCAGGTTGTCGAGCGGCAGCAAGGGCCGGCAGATCGACTCCTGGATCAGCGTATTTTTAAAGCGCGGGTAGATGATCTCGATGGTGTCGACCGCGCCTTCGAGAAACTGCTTGGTCATGAACTCCGCGACAACCTTCACCTCGGCGAAGGGCACGCGGTCATGCACTTGGAAACTGGCAACCAGGTCGCGTTTCGTACGGCCGAGAAACTGCGCGCCTTTGCGGCCGATGACGACGAACTTCGCGGGCGTCTTGATCTCGGCGGCGAGCTTGAAAAGGTTGCCGTTGAGCGGACCGCAAAGACCCTTGTCCGTCGTGATCAGCAGAATGCCGCGGGTCTTCACCTCGCGGCGCGCGAGGAACGCATGCAGGGATTCGTCCACGTACGGCGCAAGCGAGGCGAGCATGTCGGCCATGAGCTGCGAATAACGCCGGCCGGCGAGCGCCGCCTGCTGGGCCTTCTTCATCTTCGAAGCAGCCACCAGCTCCATCGCCTTGGTGATCTGGCGGGTGTTCTTGACCGACTTGATGCGGCGGCGGATGTCGCGGGTGGAAGCCATTACGAAAAGGCGTCAGATTTCAGGCGTGAATTGCGAAGCGGGCCGGCTCAAGCGGTGAACGAGGCTTTCCATTCGTCGCAGGCTGCTTGGAGTTTGGCCTCGAGGTCCTTGTCGAGGGCGGCCTTGGTGCGGATTTCGGTGAGCAACGCGTCTTTGCGCGTCGTGAAAAACGATTTGAGCGAAGCGGCAGCCTCGACGACTTTCTTGGTGTCGATGGCGTCGAACAGGCCCTTCTGCATCGCGAAGAGCACGGCGACCTGCAGCTCGATGGGCGACGGACTAAAGGCGGGCTGCTTGAACAGCTCGACGATGCGTCCACCGCGTTCGAGCGTGGCCTTGGTCTTGGCATCGAGATCGGAACCGAACTGCGCGAAGGCGGCGAGTTCGCGGAACTGCGCCAGCTCGCCCTTGAGTTTGCCGCCGACCTGCTTGGTCGCCTTGATCTGCGCGGCGGAGCCGACGCGCGAGACCGAGAGGCCGACCGACACGGCGGGCCGGATGCCCTGGTTGAAGAGGTCGGTCTCGAGGAAGATCTGGCCGTCGGTGATGGAAATGACGTTGGTCGGAATGTAGGCCGAGACGTCGCCCGCCAGCGTTTCGATGATGGGCAGCGCCGTCAGCGAGCCCTTGCCGTCGAGGCGCGCGGAACGCTCGAGCAGGCGCGAGTGGAGATAAAACACGTCGCCCGGATAAGCTTCGCGGCCGGAGGGCCGCTTCAGGATGAGCGAAATCTGGCGATAGGCGACGGCGTGCTTGGAAAGATCGTCATAAACGATGAGCGCATCCATGCCGTTTTCCATGAACCATTCGCCCATGGCCGCACCGGAATAAGGCGCGATGTACTGGTTGGCTGGATTGTCGGCGGCGGGCGCGGCGACGATGATCGTGTATTCGAGCGCGCCGGCCGCTTCGAGCGCGGCAATGGTGCGGACGATGTTGGAGTTCTTCTGGCCGATCGCGACGTAGATGGAGTAAACCGGGCGGAAATTCTTGTCGCCCGAGGCCAGGCCAACCTTGTTGATCTTCGCCTGGTTGATGATCGTGTCGATCGTGATGGTCGTCTTGCCGGTGCCGCGGTCGCCGATGATCAGCTCGCGCTGGCCGCGGCCGATCGGGATCATCGAATCAATCGCCATGATGCCGGTGAAGAGCGGCTGCGAGACGGACTTGCGGACGATGATGCCGGGGGCGATTTTCTCGACGGGATAAAACTCCTTCGAATCGATGGGGCCCTTGCCGTCCACGGGGCGGCCAAGCGCATCGACCACGCGACCGAGCAGCGGCCGGCCCACGGGGACCGAGAGCAGACGGCCGGTGGTCTGGACCTCGTCGCCCTCCTTGAGCTGCGAGACGTCGCCGAGGATGACGCAGCCGACTTCGCTTTCCTCGAGGTTGAGGGCGATGCCGATGGCGCCGCCGGGGAACTGCACCATCTCGTTGTACATCACGTCGGAGAGGCCGTCGATTTTGGCGACGCCGTCGGCGACGGCGCGGATGGTGCCGGTGTTTTTCTTGACCGTGGCGGTCGAGAGCCGGGCGATTTGCTGTTCGATTTGTTCGAGGACGGTGCTCATTCGGAAAAAAGGCTGGGGCTGGTGGGTGAGGAAAAACTTCAGACGGCGGCGAGCGCGGCAAGCTGCCCGGCGACCGAGGCTTCGTAAACATCGTCGCCTACGCGGACGCGCAGGCCGGCGAGGAGGCTTTTGTCCTCGCGCGCGGACGCCGTGACGGGGCGGCCGTATTTTTTCGTCATCGCGGCGGCGATGGCCTGTAGTGCCGGTTCGGATACGATGCCGGCATGCTCGACGAGGGCGCTGCTCTTCGCCAGTTCGGCGGCGATGAGCCGGTGGTAGGCCTTGAGCACGACCAGAGGTCCGGCCGGCTTGTGCTTTTCAACATATTCCAGCACCCCCGCCACACGTTCGGCGGAAACTACGCCGTCAACGACGCTCAGCTTGAAAAGCCGGCGGGCGAGCTGCTGGGCATGCTTGGCGTGGGACGACATCAGAGAAATTCAGGGCCTCAAACCGAAGTGGTGAGCTCGCGGGCGGCTGAGTCGTTGTAGCGGGCGCGATCGGCCTCGGAGAGCTCCTTGGCGAGGACGCGCTGCGTGGTGGCGACGACCAGGCGGGTGATCTCCGTGCGGGCGTCGGCGAGCATTTTCTTGCGCTCGAGCTCGATGGCCTGCTGCGCTTTGGCGATGAGGTCATTGGCCCGCTCGGTGGCGGCCTGCTGTTCGCGCTCAGAGAAATCCTTGGCGGCCTTGCGCGCCTCCTCGATGAGCGTGGCGGCGGCCAGCTGGGCGTTTTTGGTGATGGCGACGCTCTCCTGCTGGGTGGCGTCGAGCCGGGCCTTCATCTCATCGGCGTACTTGAGACCGGATTCGATCTTCTGCTGACGCTCGTCGAGCGTGGCGATGACCGGCTTGAAGGCGAAACGCCAGAGAATGAAGGCGACCACGCAGAAGCTGACGACCTGCGCGAGGATGAGCGGCACACTGATGCCGAAATCGGTGAAGATTTTGGTGACGCCACCAGCAGCCTCGGCGGCGGGCGCGGCAGTTTCGGCGAAGACGAGAGGGAGCATGGGAGGAAAGAGTCCGCGCCGCCTCTGCAGCGGCGCGGAATGGAAGAATTACTTGCCGAGGAAGAGGGCGTAGAACGCGACCGCTTCGGCCAGCGCCATGCCGATGATGGCCTGCACCAGAATCTGCGTCGCGGCGCCCGGGTTGCGGCCGACGGCTTCGGCGGCCTTGAAGCCGACGAGGCCCACGCCGATGGCGGCGCCGAGGCAGCCGAGGCCGCCCTGGATGCTTCCGGTAACTTCAGCGATAACTTGGATCATGTTGGGTTGGTTTTATTGGTTGGATTGCCGCCGTCCGCACGCTTGGCACGGTCCCAGCGGGAAAGGGTTAGCTCAATGGCCCGCGTCCTTGTGGCCGCCGTGGCTGGACTCATCATGATGGCCATCGCCATGGTTGCAAAGGAGGCCAATGTAAACACTGACCAGCAGCATGAAGACGAATGCCTGCACAAAGCCGATGAGCATTTCGAGGAAATAGAACGGCACCGGCAGGCCCCACTTTTGGATGCCGCTCATGGCATGCATGAGGTTTTCACCGCCGAAAATATTGCCGAACAACCGGAAGGAGAGTGAAATCGGGCGGAACAGGATCGAGACGATCTCAATCAGGCCGGCTGCGAAGAAGATCAGGAAAAGCGGATAATAGATGAAGGCGGGGGTTTCCTTCTTGCTGGCCTTGTTGCCGAAGATGTCCTTCAGGACCACCATCGGGCCGGCGTAGCGCATGATGAAATAAAACCACGCCACAAACGCCACCGTGGCGAGAGCGATGGTGCCGTTCATGTCGGCATGGGCCGGCCGGACAAATTCCATCCATTCACCGGTGGCATGGCTTCGCATGTAAACCGTGCCGACGCCGGGAAAAAGGCCGCTCCAATTCTGGATCAGGATGTAGGTGAACAGCGTGAGCAGCAGCGGGAAGGCATAGGGCGCCACTTTCCGGCCGACAATGGGCGAGATGAGTCCGCGAATGCCTTCCACGAGATTTTCCACAATGGCCTGGCCGCGCGAAGGCACGAGCTTCGGCTTTCTGATGGCCAGCCGGACAATGATGATGAAGACGGCCGCCACGGTCCAGCTCGTGAGCATGCTGTTTGTCACCGGCAGCGGGCCAACGTGAAACAGCGGCTCGGCGATCGGCGCCACGCCGGTTTCACCCGCGAAGGCCGGCGCGCTCGTGGCAGCCAGCAGGAGCGGGAGAGAGAGAAGTTTGTTGAACCGTGACATGAACGCGCGGAGGCAGATGGAGAGCTTTAAAAGGATAACTTGGTAGGCTGGGAGCCCTAGGGGCGTCAACCCCTGAAAATTACGTTACCTAATAGCCATGGCGGTAATTAGCCACAACGTTAACCAACCTTGGACAACTTATGACGCCGCCGTCCGCTCGGCGACCAATGATTGGTAGGCAGGCGCCCGTTGCTGAAAGACGGTGGATTCTTCGAAAGGCCAGGGCGCAGCAGGGTCGAGCCGCCAGGCGGAATGGGCGGCCAGAACCGCAGTGGCTTGGGTGAAATAACCGCGGTGGTCGGTGCGAAAATAAAAACGCATCCCCTGCCCCGTCCGCATTGCAAGCTCTTGGAGGAAAGAGGATTGAAGCAATCTGTTCTTATGGTGGCGGCGCTTGGGCCACGGATCGGGGAAAAGCATGAAAATCGCCCTAAAACCCGCGTCCGCCGGCAGAGCCGCGAGGAAATCAAGCGCCTCGGCGTGAAAAAAATGCAGGTTGGCCCCCGCGGCGCGGTCCCGCTTGCGGACAGCCCTCGCGATACGCTCGGCGCTCACGTCAAAGCCGAGGCAAAACTCATCTGGATGCGCCGCAGCGTAGGCGGTGAGAAAATGCCCGTGGCCGCAGCCGATTTCGCAGACGAAGCGCGCCGCCGGAGGCAGCACGCCGGCGAGCGCAGCGCGCAGGTCGGCGCGGCGTTGGGCGACCAGTGCGAGATGCGCAGGGCTGGGGGCGGCGGTTTCCACGGCGAGTATTCACAACGCAAAGACGCAAGTGGCGCGAAACGCGAGCGCGGGTTGGAAAACTTTCCGCCGGCGCCGCCAAAATACCCCGGAACCTTTTCAAAATCTCCCCGCAGGATGGCCCGGACACCGCAGAAGAGGGTCCCCTGCCCTGCGGGTCACGGAAAAAGTTCTCAGGCGGGCGCGCGGGTGGGCAGGCTGAAGAAAAAGGCCGTGCCTTTGCCGATTTCGCTCTCGACCCAGACGCGACCGCCATGGAGCTGCACGATGTGCTTGACGATGCTGAGGCCGAGGCCGGTGCCGCCTTTCTCGCGCGAACGGCCCTTGTCCACGCGATAAAAGCGCTCGAAGAGATGGGGCAGGTCCGCCTCGGGAATGCCGGGGCCGTTGTCGCGCACGCAGGCCTCGATCTCGCCGTCGCGCAGCCGCGCCGACACGTCGATGTGCACGCCGCGCGGCGTGTACTTGAGGGCGTTGTCGAGCAGGTTTTCGAAGACCTGGGTGATTTTGAGCGGATCGAGCAGCAGTTCGCCGATGGCGGGATCAAGGGCGAAACTGATGTTGTGCCCGGCGGCGGAGGGACGCGCACGATAGTCGTCGATCAGGCCCGTGATGAGCGTGGCAAAGACCGTGGGCTCGCGGCGCAGGCCCGGGTTGATGGATTCGAGGCGCGAGAGAGTGAGCAGATCTTCGAGGAGCGAATTGAGACGCTCGGTGTGGCGCTGGATGGTGCGCAGGAATCGCTCGCGGTCGTCGATTGGCATGTCGCGATGGCCGTCCACCAGCGTCTCGATGTAGCCCTTGATGACGCTGAGCGGCGTACGCAGCTCATGGGAGACGTTGGCGACGAAATCCTTTCGCACGGCCTCCAGTTTTTTCTGATGGGTGATGTCGTGGAGGACGAAGAGCGCCCAAGGGCCGCGCTGGTCATCGAGCGGCGGAATGAGCGTACCCGTGACCTCGACCGAAGTGGTCGCAGCGCCCTCGGCGAATTCGACCTCATGCTGCGGCCGGGCGCGGTTGGCGCGCACCGCATCGACGTAATTGAGGAAGGCAACGCTGTGCAGGACGAGCTCCAGCCGCTGGCGCATGATGTTCTGCGCGCTGGGAAAGATGGCCTGGAGGGCCTTGTTCGCGAGCAGGATGTAGTTGTTGGCGTCAACGATCAGCACGGCCTCCTGCAGGCTGCCAAGCGTGGCTTCAAGCTGGGTGAGCTGGCTGGTGCGCTGCTGCTGCAGGCGATTGAGCTCGGCAATGAGATCGTTGGCGGTGCGCGTAAGACGGGCGTCATCGTCGTCGTCGTGCGATTCATCCCGCAGAAAGGGTTGTTTCTGAAGCAACGCCTGCTCGAGGTTGCGCGTGGCGACGCGGTGGCGGCGCAAACGGAGCAGCGCCATGGCCAGTCCCGCGGCAAGCGCCAGCGTGACTAGGTAGAGCATGCCTCGGATTTGCGCTCGGCCATGCGGTACCCGACCCCGCGGATGGTCTCGATCCAATCAGCCTCGGCGCCGAGTTTTTCACGGAGCCGGCGCACATGCGTGTCCACCGTGCGTGTCTCGATCTCGGTTTCGTAATTCCAGACGTTGATCAGAAGGTGTTCGCGCGTCTGCACGCGGCCACGGCGCTCCATAAGGAGATGCAGGAGCTTGAATTCGGTGGCCGTGAGATCGAGGACTGTGCCGTTCACAGCCACCTCGTGGCGGTCGACATCGATGACGATCTGGCCGACTTGCAGGCGGCGCTCGGGCGGCGGGGCGCCCTCGGCAACGCGGCGGAGGATGGACTGGACCCGCAGGACGACTTCCTTCGTGCTGAAAGGCTTGCTGAGATAATCGTCGCCCCCGGTCTCGAGGCCGGCGATGCGGTCGGCTTCCTCCGCCTTGGCGGTGAGAAAAATGACCGGCACGCGCTTGAGCTTCGGATCGGCGCGAAGCATGCGGCAGATCTGAATGCCATTCAGGTCGGGCATCATCACGTCGAGGATGACGAGGTCGGGCAGAAAACTGCGCGCGAGGCCAATGCTGCTATTTGGATCGTTGAGGGTTTCGACCTGAAATCCCTTCGCCTTGAGATGATAGGCGACGAGCTCGGTCACATCCGACTCGTCATCCACTACCAGGATTTTTTTTGCCTTGGGCTCCGACATGGCTCCGAGTTTAAGCAGCAGAAGGGCGGATGCTAGCGAATTTACGGCCGTTGCCGGATTGTTACGAATGCCACGATCCTGTGACGAAAGCCTCAATTTTGCTCCGATGCGGTCCCGGCTTTGCGCGCCGATTCGATAAGTACCATCAGAATGCTGATATCCGCCGGGTTCACCCCGCTGATGCGGCTGGCCTGGCCGAGCGTGTAAGGCCGGGTCTCGGCCAGTTTGAGCGCACTCTCGCGGCGCAGGCCGCGCACGTTAAGATAATCAATGGCCTCGGGGATGCGAATCTTCTCCACCTCGCGCAGCTTTTCGATCTGCCGCAGCTCACGCGAGAGATAGCCGCGATAAGCTACACGATAAAGCGCTTCCGCGCGCACCGCCGGGGATTCCTGCAGAAATTCCGGTGGAAACACCAACTCCCCTGCCCCGTCGCGCCGGACCAGATCACCAAAAGTCTTTCCTTGATAACGAGTTAATTCAAAAAAATCAGCCCAATATTCAATTTGCGCCTTTTTTTTGGCGATATTCGTTAAACGGTTTTCAGACAATAATTTATAATTTTTGGCGTGATGCAGAAGCCGCAATTCGGCACTGCCATGATTAAAGAGCAGCCGGTGCTCCGCCCGGCTAGTGAACATGCGATAAGGCTCGTTGGTGCCCTTAGTTACGAGATCATCAATCAAAACACCGATGTAGCCCTCGTGACGCTGAATAATAAGCGGTTCTTCTCCCCTAACCTTTTGCACCGCATTGACTCCCGCAATAAGACCCTGGGCTGCTGCTTCCTCGTAACCTGAAGTGCCGTTGATCTGGCCGGCAAAAAACAGATTTCCCATCTTGCGCGATTCAAGGGAAGGAAAAAGCTGGGTCGGGGGCGCAAAGTCATATTCGACCGCGTAGGCCGGCCTGAGCAAATGCGCCTTTTCCAAGCCAGGCACGCTGCGCACCATCTTTAGCTGAACATCGAATGGCAGGCTCGTCGAAAGGCCATTGACGTAGTATTCATTGGTGTTGCGCCCTTCCGGCTCGAGGAATAGCAGATGGCGCGGCTTGTCCGCAAAGCGAACAAATTTGTCTTCGATGCTCGGGCAATAGCGCGGCCCTACCCCAACGATCTCACCGCTGTACATTGCTGATTGATGGAGATTTGCGCGAACAATCTCGGCCGTTTCGGCCGTCGTATGCGTCATCCAACAGGAAACTTGATTGGTGCCTGGCTGCCATCCAATGCGCCCCTCGCCCGTTTGTTCCACGTGGAACAAATTCCCGTCGTCACGGGTGTCGTGAAAGGCAAATGGCGTTGGTTTTGCGTCGCCCTTTTGCTCCTGCATCTGCGTAAAATCAAGGCTGCGGCCCAACAATCGCGGCGGCGTACCGGTCTTCAGCCGTCGTAGTTCGATGCCGGCTTCCTCCAAGCTTCCCGACAAAGTCCGCGCACTGAAATCACCCAAGCGTCCGCCTTCGTTTTTGTTTTGGCCAATATGCATCAGGCCACGCAAAAACGTGCCAGTGGTAATGATCACGGTTTGCCCGAGAAAATCGATATCGAGATTTGTTCGGCATCCGATCACTTTACCGCCTTTGAAAATCAGCCCGGTGACCGTAGCCTGGAAAACCTGCAGATTAGGCTGCAACTCCAAGGTATGCTTTAAGCGAAATTGGTAGGCTTTTTTATCGCACTGGGCTCGCGGCGATTGAACTGCCAGTCCTTTGGACTCATTAAGCAGCCGAAACTGAATTCCAGTGAGATCCGTATTGATGGCCATTTCGCCGCCGAGCGCATCGATCTCCCGAACCATCTGGCCCTTGGCTTGGCCGCCGATGGCCGGATTGCAGCTCATCTGGGCAATCGTGTCGATGTTGCCGGTCAAGAGCAGGGTGGAGGCGCCCATACGCGAAGCCGCCAGAGCGGCTTCCACGCCAGCGTGACCTGCGCCGCAAACGATGACGGCAAACGGTATCTCGTTGTATATCATCAACTTAAATCACTGAAAAGCAAGAGCTTACCGTGATTCAAGCGCTCGCGCAAGGGCGTTCATTTCCCGATGCAAAAAGTGGCAAATAACCGGTCGAGCATCTGTTCATTATCCACTTTGCCGGAAATTTGCCCGAATGCGTCCAAGACTCCGCGGAGATCGCTGGCCAGCAATTCGGCCGGTTCGTTCGCCACCAGCTTGGTACGGGCGGCCGCAAGGCATGCCTTGGCCCGGCCAAGCGCATGGGCGTGGCGCGCGTTGATGGCGATGGCGTCTTCGCCGGTTTCGGAACGAAACGCATCGGCCTTCGCCGTGATGGCGGCACGCAATTCGTCGAAGCCAGCCCCCGTGAGCGCGGAAACGCGAACGATGTCGAGCCCGGCCGGCGGCGAGGGCAGGGCGGAAGGCGCGAGATCGATCTTGTTGATCACGGCCAGCGTGATGGCCGGCGCGAGGCGCGCGGCCAGGACGGCGGGCAGGGCGGGGCAGGGGCGCGCGGCGTCGAGCACAAGCAGGATCAGGTCGGCCTCGGCGGCGCGTTCCAGCGTCTTCCCGATGCCGAGCTGCTCGAGCCCGGCCGCCGTCGGGTTGAGCCCGGCTGTATCAATTAATCGGATACAATGTGCGCCGAGAGCCGCCGGTTCCTCGAGAAAGTCGCGCGTCGTGCCCGGCTCGGGGCTGACCAGGGCGCGCTCGCGGCCAAGCAGGCGGTTGAGCAGGCTGCTTTTGCCCGCATTGGGTTCGCCGACGATGACGGTCTTCACGCCGGTGCGGAGCATTTCGCCATAATGGCTGGTGGCGAGGAGCCGGTCGGTGGCCCGGGCCAAGTCTTCCAGCCCCCGCGCGAAAACCTCCCGGTCCTCGGGCGGCAGATCCTCCTCGGGAAAGTCGATGTAGGCCTCGATCCGCGCGAGCAGGCCGAGCAGGGCGTCGACCAGCTCCTGCAGGCGCCGGCCGAGCGCGCCGCGCAGCTGCTGGTGCGCGGCAGCCAGGGCGCGTTCGCTGCGCGCATGGATCAGGTCCATCACGGCCTCGGCCTGGCTGAGGTCCATCCGGCCGTGAAGAAAGGCGCGCTGAGTGAATTCGCCCGGCGCGGCGGGGCGGCAGCCGCGCGCAAAGAGATCCTCGAGGATTTTTTGCGCGATGAACGGGTTGCCGTGGCAGGAAATCTCCAGCGCATCCTCACCGGTATGGCTGCGCGGAGCCTGAAAAACCGTGAAGAGCACTTCGTCCACGAGATTGCCGGCGTGATCGCGGTAATCCGCCTGGCGCGCATGGCGGGGCGGGGGAGCGGACCCGAAAATCTCCGTGGCGAGCGCCGCGGCGCGCGGTCCGCTCACCCGCACGAGGGCGAGCGCGGCCGTGCCGGCCGGAGTGGCGAGCGCCGCGATGGTGTCGCTGAAAACAGGCATCGCCCCAAGCAACGCCGCCCGCGCGTCATTGCCAAGGAAAAGCGCGGGGTGCCCCTGCCGGCGGCGGGCTTATTCCGCCGATTCGCCGCCGGTGATGACGGCCCCGCCAGTGACGTTCACTTTCTCAAGCACGGCCTTCGCGATTTTCTCAGCCAATTCGGGCTTTTCTTTCAGTGCTGCCTTGGCGGCGTCGCGGCCCTGGCCGACAAGCGCGCCTTCATAGGCGATCCACGCGCCTTTCTTTTCGAGAATCTTATGTTCAAGGCCGAGGTCGAGGAGCGAACCGATCTTCGAGATGCCCTCGTCGTACATGATGTCGAATTCCACCTCCGTGAAGGGTGGGGCGACCTTGTTTTTCACGACCTTGATCTTGGTGCGGTTGCCGATGACCTTGCCCTCGGGGGTCTTGATCTGGTCCTTGCGGCGGATGTCGATGCGGATCGATGAGAAGAACTTCAGCGCGCGGCCGCCCGACGTCGTTTCCGGGCTGCCGAACATGACGCCGATCTTTTCGCGGATCTGATTGGTGAAAATGCAGACGCAATTCGTCTTGCTGACGACGGCCGTGAGGCGGCGCATGGCCTGGCTCATGAGGCGGGCCTGCGAGCCGACGGTGGCGTCGCCCATCTGGCCGTCGAGTTCGGCCTTGGTGATCAGCGCGGCGACGGAGTCGAGCACGATGATATCGATGCTGTTGGAGCGGATGAGCGTCTCCATGATGTTGAGCGCGTCCTCGCCGCTGTCGGGTTGGGAAACGAGGAGGTCGTCGAGGTTCACGCCGACGACGCGGGCGTATTTCGGATCGAGTGCATGCTCCACGTCGATGAAGGCGGCGAGACCGCCCTTTTTCTGCGCCTCGGCGATGACGCTGAGGCAAAAAGTGGTCTTGCCGGAGGATTCCGGGCCGTAGATCTCGATGATGCGGCCCTTGGGCAGGCCGCCGACGCCGAGGGCGAGGTCGATCGCCAGCGAGCCGGTCGAGAGCGTCTCGATCTTCATCTTCTGGTTGCTGCCGAGGCGCATGATCGAGCCTTCGCCGAACTGCTTGGTGATGGCGGAGAGGGCGAGCTCGATGTGCTTCTCGCGCCCAGGGGAGGCGGGCGCGGCGGCTTTGGCGGTGGCTGTTTTGGACATGGCAAAAAGGCGGTTGAGGGTTGAAACAAAAATCTGGTGCGCAGGCTGGAGCTTTCCCCGGGCGAGGCAAGCGCACAGCACGGAACCGCGCGTTTTACGCGGCTCAGTGCGGCGGCGAAGGCGCTTTGAAGACAAACGCGAAGACCACTGCAAGCAGGATCAGCCCGAAACTCACCGCGTAGTTCCACGTCAGCCGCTCGCGCAGCACCAGCCACGCAAAAACGACGAAAACCATCAGCGTGATGACTTCCTGGATGACCTTGAGCTGGTAGCCGCTCAGGCCGTTGGCGAAGCCGATGCGATTGGCCGGCACCTGGAAGCAGTATTCAAAAAAGGCGATGCCCCAGGACATGAGGATGACGACCCAGAGGGATTTGCCCTCGAAGACCTTGAGCCGCAACTGGCCGTACCAGGCGAGGGTCATGAAAATATTCGAACAGGTGAGCAGAAGGATGGTTTTCATTTTTTGTAGCCGTAATAACCCTGAAACCACTCTACGAACAGCCGCAACCCCTCCTCGAGCGGTGTCTTCGGCACGTAGCCGATGGCCGCGTTCACGCGCTCAAGGTTTGCAGATGTGGCAGGCACGTCGGCGGGCTGGGGCGGCAGCAGATTGATTTGCGCGGGGCGGCCAAGCAGCTGTTCGAGCATGCGCACGAAAAGCAGCACCTCCACCGGGCGGTGGTGGCCGAGGTTGAACAGACGGAAGGACGGGTTCGGCAGGCTCGCTGCGGAGGGAGCCGATCGCCCGGCTGCCGGGTAGAGCAGGGTTTTCAACACACCGTCGACCACGTCGCCGATGAAGGTGAAATCGCGCTGCTGGCGGCCCTCGGCGTAAAGATCGATCGGCCGGCCTTCACAGATGGCCTGTGCAAAGAGGGTGGGGGCGGTGTCTGGCCGGCCCCACGGCCCGTAGACGTTGAAGAAGCGCAGGCCGGTGAGGTTGAGGCCAAAAAGGTGCGCATAGCTGTGCGCCATCACCTCGTTGCTCTTTTTCGTGGCGCCATAAAACGAGAGGGGGTGGCTGGTGTCGTCGTCCTCCGCAAAAGGCACTTTCGCCGTCGCGCCGTAAACGCTGCTCGACGAGGCGAAGACGCAGTGCTTCGGCGGGTGCGCGCGGCAGGCCTCCAGGACATTGCAAAAGCCGACGAGGTTGCTCTGCACGTAGGCCGCGGGATTTTGCGCGCTGTAGCGGACGTTGGCCTGCGCGCCAAGGTGCACCACATAGTCGGGCCGGAAGTTTTTGAAAATCCCGCCGAATCCCGCCGCGTCCGCAAAATCCGCTTTCATGAAACGAAAGCTCTCCAGCCGCTCCAGCTCCGCCAGCCGCGCGCGCTTCAGCTCGACCGAGTAATAATCACCCAGGTTGTCGAGGCCGAGCACCTCGCAACGCTGCGTGGACGCAAGTCTTTGGCAGACATGAAAGCCGATGAAGCCAGCCGCCCCGGTCACGAGGATTTTCATTTTGAGGCGTGCCTACCGCATGTCGCGCAGGGGGGCTAGGAAAATCGCGCCCGGGCGCCCTGTGAAAAATTTCCAAACTTCCTCTTGAATGCCCGCAATCCGCTCCTATAGGTTGCAACACTTTTCACCTCGGTCATCGTTCTTGCATGAAGATCAAAGCCTATCTCAAACCGTCCTGCGGCTGGTCCAATGGCGTCCGCGCCATCCTGCGCAAACACAATCTCCCCTACGATGACATCGATATCATCAACAACCGCACGAACTACGAGGAGATGGTGCGCAAGTCCGGCCAGCCCCTTTCGCCCTGCGTCGAGATCGACGGCGTCATGCTGGCCGACATCTCCGGCGAGGAAGTCGAAAACTACCTCCTGGCCAACGATCTTGTGAAACCCAGCGATGCCGAAGCCGACGCGCCGACCAACGCCGCCTGCTCCGACGAGGAACACGCCAAAATGGCCACCAAAACGATCCGTTTCTTCTGACGCTGAGAGCACGCCGCACATAATCCTCCCCGGCCGCTCTCGCGTTAACCGAGACCGGCCCTTTTTTTGCCCGCGCATCACGCCGCCGCCCACCTTCCGACCCAACACCAGCCCGCTTCCGTCATGACCAAGCCCATTCCCTCGCCGCTTTACCGTTCCGATTTCGAGCACGACGCGTGCGGTGTCGGCTTCATCGCCAAGCTCTCCGGCGAGCGCAGTTATGACGTCATCAACCGCACGATCGCCGCGCTCAAGTCCCTCGCGCACCGCGGCGCCATCGACGCCGATGCCGTCACGGGCGACGGCGCGGGCCTGCTCACCCAGGTCCCCGTCGAGCTCCTGCGCGAAACGCTGGCCAAGCAGAAGAAAACCCTCCTGCGCGACGCCGACCTCGGCGTGGGCATGATCTTTTTGCCGCGCACCGACGAATCGGCCCAGGTCGCCTGCCGCAAGATCGTGGAGCAGTCCGTGAAGGCGGAGGGCCTCACCTTCCTCTGCTGGCGCGACGTGCCCACCGACGACACCTGCCTCGGCCGCAAGGCCATCGAGACCAAGCCGCTCATCGTGCAGGCCCTCGTCGCACGCAAGGACGACATCAGCGACGACGAGTTCGAGCGCCGCCTTTTTCTCGTGCAGAAGGTCGCCGAACGCCGCGCCCTCGAGACCAAGATCGAAGGCTTCTACATCTGCTCCTTCTCGTCGCGCACCATCGTTTACAAGGGGCTGCTCAACGCCCCACAGGTGCGGAAGTTCTTCGACGACCTCAAGTCGCCGAAATTCCTCACCTCCTTCGCCATTTTCCACCAGCGCTACTCGACCAACACCTTCCCGCAGTGGCATCTCGCACATCCGTTCCGCATGCTCGCGCACAACGGCGAGATCAACACCATCCGCGGCAACCGCTACCTCATGCGCGCCCGCGAGCGCAGCACCGCCTACGGCGTGTGGGGCGAGCGCTTTTCCGACCTGCGCCCGCTCGTGCAGCCGGACATGAGCGACTCGGCCTCGTTCGACAACGCCCTCCAGCTGCTCACCCTCGGCGGCCGCTCACCGCTGCACGCGTGCCTCATGATGATGCCGCCCGCGTGGGAGAAGGACAAGAAGCTCTCGCCGGAGGCGCGCGCCTTCTTCCGCTACCATTCCTGCATGCTCGAGTCATGGGATGGCCCGGCCGCCATGGTCTTCACCGACGGCCGCATCGTCGGCGCCGCACTCGACCGCAACGGCCTGCGCCCCGCCCGCTACAAGATTTTTGACGACGGCTACGTCATGCTCGCCAGCGAGGCCGGCCTCGTCTTCGACTGGCCCGGCAAGGTCATCCGCAGCGGCCGCCTCGGGCCCGGCCGCATGCTCGCGGTCGATCTCGTCGAGCACAAGTTCTACACCGACGAGGAACTCAAGGCGAAGTTCACCGACCAGCCGCACTTCCGCACTTGGTGCGACGAGCACCTCGTCAACCTGCACAAGTTCGCCGCCGACAAGCCGGCCGCTCCCGCCGTCGCACCCGCGTTCCTGCAACAGGTCGCCTTCGGCTACGACTCCGAGGAGATCGAGCTTGTGCTCACGTCACTCGCCGAGGGCAACGAGCCCACCGGCTCGATGGGCGACGACACCCCGCTGGCCGTGCTTTCGCGCCGCCCGCGCCTGCTCTACACCTATTTCAAGCAGCTCTTCGCGCAGGTCACCAACCCGCCGATCGACTCCATCCGCGAAAAGTCCGTCATGTCGCTCACCATGTTCCTCGGCGGGCGGCTCGGCCTGTTCGAGGAATTCCCCAAGACCAGCGGCTTTGTCGAAATCGACTCGCCACTGCTCAGCGAACGCGAGCTGGCCGCGCTTTTCGACGTGCCTTTCCTGAAGAACCGCGTCGTGCGCCTGAACGCGCTCTTCGACGCCGCGGCCGGGCCCGACGGCCTCGAGGCCGCCGTCAAGGACCTCGCCCAGCGCGCGCAGGCCGCCGTCGAGGCCAACAACGCCAAGCTCCTCATTATCTCCGACCGCGGCATCTCGGCCGAGAAGGCCGGCATTCCCATGCTCCTCGCCGTCGGCGCCGTGCACCAGCAGCTCGTGCGCGCCGGCCTGCGCCTGAAGTGCGACCTCGTGGCCGAGACCGGCGAGGCCCGCGACGTTCACCATCTCGCCTGCCTGCTCGGCTTCGGCTGCAACGCCGTGCATCCCTACCTCGCGCTCGACGTCGTCACCGACCTCGCCGCGACCAGCAAGACGTCGAAGCCCGTCGCGCCCGAACAGGCGCGCAAGAACTACAAGGACGCGCTCGACGCCGGCCTGCTCAAGATCATGGCCAAGATGGGCATCTCGACGCTGCTCAGCTACCGCGGCGCGCAGATCTTCGAGGCGCTCGGCATCAGCCACAAGGTCATTGACGAATGCTTCTACGGCACGCCGTCGCCCATTGGCGGCATCGACTATCTCCAGATCGCCGAGGAGACGCTGCGCCGCCACCAGCGCGCGTTTGCCCCGCCGGCCGCACCCGCCGAGGCGCCAGCCGACGCCGCTGCGCTGCACAACGAGGGCTATTATCGCGTGAACAAGAAGGGCGACGGCGAGTTCCACGGCTGGAACCCGAAGATCATCGCCGCGATGAACAAGTTCACCAAGAGCGGCAGCGCCGAGGATTTCGCCGGCTGGAAGACCAACGCCGATGACCATCAGCCCGTCGCGCTGAAGGATTTGCTGAAACTCCGCTTCGGCGCCCGCCCGCCCGTGCCCATCGAGGAGGTCGAGTCCATCGAGGAAATCCGCCGCCGCTTCACCACCGCCGGCATGTCGCTCGGCGCGCTTTCACCCGAGGCCCACGAGACGCTCGCCATCGCCATGAACCGCATCGGCGGCAAGTCCAACAGCGGCGAGGGCGGCGAGGACCCGCGGCGTTTCTCCCTGCTCGAAAACGGCGACAACGCCAACAGCGCCATCAAGCAGGTCGCGTCCGGCCGCTTCGGCGTCACCGCCGAGTATCTCGCCAACGCCAAGGAAATCGAAATCAAGATGGCCCAGGGCGCCAAGCCCGGCGAGGGCGGCCAGCTGCCCGGCCACAAGGTCTCGCCGCTCATCGCCCGCCTCCGCCATTCCGTGCCCGGCGTCATGCTCATCTCGCCGCCGCCGCACCACGACATTTACTCCATCGAGGATCTCGCGCAGCTCATCTTCGACCTGAAGGAAGTGAACCCGCGCGCCAAGGTCTGCGTGAAGCTCGTCTCCTCGTCCGGCGTCGGCACCGTCGCCGCCGGCGTGGCCAAGGCCTACGCCGACGTCGTCCTCATCTCCGGCCACGAAGGCGGCACGGGCGCCTCGCCGCTCGCCTCGATCAAGAACGCCGGCTCCGCCTGGGAAATCGGCGTCGCCGAGGCCCACCAGGTGCTCATGATGAACGGCCTCCGCGGCCGCGTCGTGCTCCGCACCGACGGCGGCATGAAGACCGGCCGCGACATCATCATCGCCTCCCTGCTCGGCGCCGAGGAGTTCAACTTCGGCACCGCCGCGCTCATCGCCGCGGGCTGCGCGATGTTCCGCGTCTGCCATCTGAACACCTGCCCGGTCGGCGTCGCCACCCAGCGCGAGGACCTCCGCGCGAAGTTCCGCGGCAAGCCCGAGAACGTCATCAACTACTTCAACGCCATCGCCGAGGACGTGCGCCAGTACCTCGCCAAGCTCGGCTACCGCACGCTCAACGAGGTCATCGGCCACACCGAGCTGCTCGAGCAGACCGACGATCCGTCGAACCCGAAGACCCGCCTGCTCAACCTCGGCGGCCTCCTCCACAATCCCGACCCGACCGGCGAACTCGACCGCTACCACACGCGCGAGCGCAACGAGCGTTTCGGCAGCGAGGGCTCGCTCGACGAGGCCATCCTGCAGGAGGCGCGCGACGTCATCCTCGGCAAGAGCGCGCGCCTCGTCGCCCGCTACGCCATCACCAACATCAACCGCGACATTGGCACGCACCTCTCCGGCCAGATCGCCTACCAGCGCGGCAACCACTCGCTGCCGTCCGGCACCATCGACCTGACCTTCACCGGCAGCGCCGGCCAGAGCTTCGGCGCGTTCCTCGTCGACGGCATCCGCCTCACGCTCAACGGCGAGGCCAACGACTACGTCGGCAAGGGCATCGCCGGCGGCGAGATCGTCATCCGCCCCTCGCGCAGCGTCGCCTACCCGTGGCACGAGAACGTCATTATCGGCAACACCTGCCTCTACGGCGCCACCGGCGGCCTGCTCTTTGCCGCGGGCCGCGCCGGCGAGCGCTTCGCCGTGCGCAACTCCGGCGCCACCGCGGTCGTCGAGGGCCTGGGCGAACACGGCTGCGAATACATGACCCGCGGCCTCGCCGTCATCCTCGGCCCCACCGGCCGGAATTTCGGCGCCGGCATGAGCGGCGGCCTGGCCTTCGTTTACGACGAGGCCGGCGACTTCTCCGACAACATCAACCCTGCGATGATCGGCCTCGAACGCCTCAACAACGAGGACGAGATCGGAAGCCTGAAGAAGCTCATCGCCGTGCACGCGCAGCTCACCACCAGCCCGCATGCGAAGAAGCTGCTCGAAACCTGGGAAACGACCGTGGCCAAGTTCTGGAAGGTGATCCCGCATCCGCCGACCGCCGAAACGCCGAAGCCGTTCTATCAGTTCGACGCCGTCAAGCTGCCCGTGGGCGTGTGAGCGTCGACGACGACACGGACTGGGCTTTATGCGAAAAATACCTGCAAAAAATCAACTGAATTAAGGCGAATAATATTGTTCGGCGAAGAAAGAATTCTAGTGCACGACGCCATTTATCAAAAGCTCGTTGATTTTGCAAAGACCGCGAAGCTCACCTTCTACAGCGAGATCGCTCCACTCGCCGACCTCTCGATGGATCTTCCGGAGGATCGAGCCAAGATTTCTGAGATCTTGGAGGAAATAGGACGACATGAAGAGAAAGAAGATCGACCCATGCTCACTGCGATAGTGATTCACGCAGGCGGAGACAATAATCCCGGCAACGGCTTTTTCGAGCTAGCCAAGAGCCTCGGTAGATATGGAGGCTCCAAGAATGAGCAACGTCGAGTTGAGTTCTGGGTAAAGCAAGTAGCAGAGACGCACGCGTTCTGGCAGAAAAAGCCGAACCAGTCGCTACAGCCAACGCCGCCGAGCCGGCGTGGCTGATCTCAAACGTTCGGCAAAGAAAATGAAAATCACCGAACCTTGGATGGGGTCTCAATATTCATGCGGCGGTATCAACGGAAAAAAGATCTTAATTGTTGGCGAATCTGCCTACAAGAGAGGCGGCTATCCGGCTGAGTATGATGAGTCGCGCCACACACTTGCCCTTGCTGCCGATGCGATTGGCTATGACGAAGGCCGAGGGTATTGGAATAAGAGTCGTTTTTACACGCGCATTGCTCGAATATTTGGATATAATCCGCATAGCTACGAAAGTCGGAAGGCTCTTTGGCATTCATTGGCTTACTGTAATTTCATTCCAGAGATATTATCCGGCCCGAGAATAAATCCGCAGGCGAGGCATTGGGATTTAGGAAAACAGTCTTTTCCGGAAGTGCTGAGATTGACTGGCCCTGATATCGCCATTTGCCTCAGCAAGAGGATGTGGGTTCATATCAAAAAGTCAGGAGACCTTGAGATAGAGCGTGAAGACAAGTTTTATGCCCGAAAAGCTGGTTTCGACCTGAAAGATGGTTCCGCGATACCGTTACTCAGCTTTAAGCATCCCACAGCTCCCGGATTCAAATGGGTGCATGTGAAAGAGATATTAAATGAACAAATCACCGGAGCCGAACCAGTCGTCAGAGCCAACGGCCCCGAGCGGCCACGGCTTATCTTGAACGTTGGGCAAAAATGAAGAAGACCGACCTCAGGGACTTCTTGGATGGCTCAACGGTCCGAGCGCAGTCATGGGGATCCGTCGTTGAGCGATATCGTGACATTCCCGCCGCCGCTCCGCTTGTTCGCCTCGCCGTAGCAATTCGCGACTGTCGTTATGCGTCGTTGTTGTTTCCAGTCACATCGATGTTCGACATCCGGATTTATCAGGTGCCCGACACTCGGTTCTCGCGCGAGTGTCTGATCGTTCGCTTCGACTTCGAAAAGAAAGAGTTCGAGATGGAGTATTTGGAGCATCACGAGATAACACCGCACTGGAAGAAGCGCTGCTCGATCGAAGAGTCGTTCAGCGCTTTCATTCACTTTCTCGCGTTAAAGAATTGGTTTCCCGTGCATGAAATTCCGCGCGGAGTGTGGACATGCGAATGAAGACAAAGCTCGGCCAATCAACCAGCCCAACGCGGACCGGCTGGGGCGGTTTTGGCCCGTTCGGACAATCTCAGGGCTTAAGCCGCGCTTGTCCCCGCATAGGTCGTCCCTAACGCAGGTGAAGAAAGAAGATTATGAAATCTTCAGATCCCTTTCCCCGATTTCAGCAAATTCGCTTTGTCGCTTCGCATTGGGAGGAAAAGGCACAAAAGGCATCGAACGCGTTAATGAAATCTTAACTGTTTGTCTTTGGGTTTTAATTACCCGGCAGCCATCAAACGGAGTAGGTTTGGACGCAGTTGAAACCCGTCCGTTAACAATCGAACTCATTGTTCCGCCATGAAAAAATTACAGATCATCGTCGATCGCGCCCATCTCGATTCAGTCGTAGACATTCTGAATGAAAATGCCGTCCGCCATTTCACCGTAACCGAACTCAAAGAATTTGGCCTGGGAACCCAGGCGGCCGTATTCCGCGGTCAAGCCTGCAACAGCAGGTTCAAGGTCAGAGCCACGGTCGAAGCGATACTTCCCGCAGAAACGGTCCAGGATGTGGTCGCCGCCTTACGCAAGGCTGTGCCGCCCGCGCAGCAGCTGGAAGTTTACGTCAGCCCCGTTGAGAGCGTGGACATGACCGTGCCAACGAAGTCTTCTCTCCTGGCCGAAGCCGGGGTGTGAGCTCAAATCGCCGGCCGCAGCCGCCGCTCACTCGTAGCGCGCGCTGCGGCCAAAATAGTTGAGCAGCAGGATTTCCTTCCACACGCGGTAACGGCCTTCGTAGGTGATCTTGCCGTGTTCGTCGCGCTGGCCGCGAGGAAAGAGGAAGCCGAGCTCGGTGTTGACCTGCTCCAGCTCGTACTGCTGGGCGTTGAGATCGGAGAGCGGGTCGGTCTGCCAGGGAAGGACGGCTTCGCCGGCGCGGCCCACACGCGCGCGGTGGCGGGAGACAAGGCGGGCCAGCGAGCGGCGGAGGGGATTGCGCTCGACCAGCCAGCTCTCCGGATAAAAGCCGCCGAAGGGCAGGTAGAGGTTGTCCGTCACGTAGCGGAGGCCGCCCACGGTCTGCGAGGCGAGGCTGTAGCAGACGGTGAGCATGCCGTTGGCCTGCGGCAGGAAGGTGATCTGCAGGCGGATGAGCGCATCGGCGTCCTGATACACCGAGGTGCGCAGATAAAGGTTGCCCCCTACCTCCGCCTTCAGCGCCTGCACTTGCTTGAAGCCATGGGCCCTCAGCCAGTCGCGCACACGCAACAGGCGCGGCAGCGTGGGCCACTCCTCGCCGCTTTGGTTGGCCACGAAGTGAGGAAAGAGCGGCAGCGGACTTTCGCTGAGCGCGCGGATGGCAAGCCAGTTGTAAAACGTGACGAACAGAAACCAGAGCAGGAACGCCGCGAGGGCCACCACCCAGAACGGCCGGTCGATGAGTTCACCTTCCAACGCCGCCTTGGCCACGACGAGGCTGCCGACGATCCAGCGCATCCAGCGCAGCACAATCGCCATCACGGGCGAGGCCACGCGGTCGTTCAGCATGTGGAGCACGATCACGAGTGAAATCGCGGCCAGCAGGGGATAGGAGATTTCCATGGATAAAAAAGCGCCACCGGCTCCGGACTGCCGGTAACCGTCAGGCGCGGCAAAAAATCAGCTTAGCCGCACGGGCATGATAACGCAGATGAAACTGTCGAGGGTCTTGAACACGCCCGGGCTGACCTCGTCCTTAACTTCGAAGAAAATCTCGTCTTTCGCAAGCGCCCGCAGTGGATCCATGATGAAGGCGGGGTTGAAGGCCACCTGCAGGTCCGGGCCGCTGTAGCTGATCGCCATCGACTCGTGGGCTTCTCCGAAATCAGGGCTTTGCGCGGTGATCTCGAGCAGGTTGCTCGTGAGCTTGATCTTCACCGAGTTCGATTTCTCGCTCGTGACGAGCGCGGCGCGATGGATGCACTGCAGGAAAAGTTCGCGCTCGAGCTTGATGCGCTGGTGCGTTTCCTTCGGCACGACCTGTTGGTAATTCGGGTAGTTGCCCTCGACGACCTTTGAGTAGAGGTAAACGCTGTCGACCAGGCCGCTGTTGTCCTTATCCGTGCCGATCTGAAATGCAGCGCGGCGCTCGTTGAAATTGATCTTCAGCTTTTCGCCCTTTTCTAGGAGCCGCTGGAGTTCCGCCACGGTTTTCGCGGGCAGGATGATGCTGCCGGCACTGGCCGCAGGGACTTCCATGTCCTTGCTGACGAGCGCGAGGCGGCGGCCGTCAGTCGCGACGAGCGAAAGCTTGCCGTCCTTGAAGTTGAAATAAACGCCGTTGAGGATGTAGCGCGTCTCGTCGGTCGATTGCGCATAGGCGACGCTTTTCAGCATCGTGGTGAGCTCGGCCTGGGCGAGGGTGAACGATTTCTCGTCACCGAATTCCGGCAGCGGCGGAAACTCCTCCTTGCCGATGCCCATGATGCGGAAATTTGAGCCGCCCGACACAAGCTTCACCTGATGATTCGGCGAGGCATCCAGCGTGACATCCGTGTTGGGCAGTTCGCGCACGATGGTTGCGAGACGCTTGACCGGAAGGGTGACGGCACCGGTTTCCTTGACCTCGGCCTTGATCTTGCAGCGGATGCCCAGGTCGAGATTGGTCGTTGTCAGCGAAATCTGGTCCTTCTCCGCCTCGATGAGCACGTTGCTCAGGATCGGCATGGTGGCCTTCGATCCGACAACGTTCAGCACTTGGGCGAGTCCATTGGCGAAATGGTCGCGATTGATTTTGAATTTCATGGAAGACAGCGGGCCGTAAATGGGGAAACTAACAAAACCTAATCGAGAAGAGATTTAATTCATAAGCAAGCAGTCTTAGTATATGCGGTGAAAAAGCCCAACAACCCTTGAAAACCGGGCCCTCGCCGCTCGTGTCGGCTGACTGGCCAACGACTGCGAACAACCCACTCGACGTCTGAAATAACGGGCCGGTTGTTCACAGGTCCGAGTTGTTAGCCCGGCTGTTGGTCGCTTGTTCACACTTTTGCCGACAGACCGTGTTTGGCCTTCCGGGCCCGTTGGATTCGGCGCCAGTGCCCAAAGAGTCCATAGAAAATGTAACCAAGAAAAATCCAGAGCAGGGCCACTTCTTGAAAGATGACGATGCACCCGATGGCCGCGAGCAGCAGGACGAACGTCCGCAGGCGCGTGCGCGTCTGCCAGTCGACCTGTTTGAAGCTCGGATAACGCACCGTGCTGACCATAAGGAACGCGATCAGCACCATCAGAAAGGGCAGGCATAACGCCCAGTTCCTCAGATCGCGATTATTCCGCGCAAGATTGAGCAGGAAAAGCACCAGCGACACCACGGTGCCGGCAGCGGCGGGCACCGGCAGGCCGACAAAGTCCTTGTTGCTTTGCTTCTGCGCGCGGTTGAGCAGCGGATTCGTTATCACGTTGAAACGGGCCAGCCGCACAGCCGCACCCAGCAGGTAGAGGAAACTGAGAAACCAGCCGATCTGCCGGAACCATTCGATGCCTTGGGTCGGTGACAAAATCAGAAAAAACACCATCAAGGCCGGCGCCATGCCGAAAGAAACCACATCAGCCAGCGAGTCGAACTCCGCACCGAACAACGACTCGCGTCCGCCCATGCGGGCCAGCCGTCCGTCCAGCGAGTCGAATAGCACCGCCCCCAGAATCAGCCACACCGCCTGCGTGTAGAGTTCCGACGGTGTGTGCAACGCGAACTCCCCACCGGTCTCGGTCGCCAGCCGTGCCTGAATGCATTTGATCACGGCCACGAAGCCGCAGAACAAGTTGCCGGCTGTCATCAGGTTGGGCAACAAATAGATCCGGCTGGCCTGCCGGACATTGTAGGGGTTTTCGCGCGATTCGAGGTCGGCCATGGAAGGAAAAATCGGCTATTTTTTCGTCAGCGACTCAAGGTATTTCCAGAACTTGGAATGTTGCTCCACCAGCTGCTGTTCGCTGATGGGCAATTTATTACGCAACAAAAAGTCTTCCAGCGAGTTACGATGTAAAATATAGAGCGTATGCAGCGTCTCGCCGTGCACCTCGAAGTAAAAGCGGTAATCGCCGGCACGCAGCCGGTAAAGCGGCTGGCCGGCGCGGGAAAATTTTCCCAACGGCTCGCGCGGGGTCGCGAGATCGGTCGATTTCAGGCCACTGATGGGCTCGATGAGCTCCATTTGGGCCAGTTTATCGAGCTTGTTCAGCTCGTGCATGCTCTGCTCGGAAAAAGTGACTTGGTACATGGGTAAAACCGGTGGCAGGCTTAGGCCGGGATGTAACCACCCCTGCTGTCCGGCGTCATGATGGATGGTTCTTCAGCGAACCAAACTATTTTTTGGCCCATGAAGCCTGCAGTTCTAGTTCTCCCGCTCCTCTCGGCAACGCTATTCCTTGCCAGGCCTGTGCGCGCGGATGACCCGTCCGATCTGCCGGTTCCGGACATGAACGCACCGGCGGCCGATTTGAAGCCGGGCGGGGCCGGCTACCAGGAACTTTTGCAACGCTACGACACCAACCACGACGGCAAGCTCGACGACGACGAACTCGCCGCCGCGCACGAAGACATGGCCCGGGAGCGGCTGGAAAACGGCCAGGGCGTGGGGAAAAAAGTCCGCCAGCAGCTGCTCGAGAAATTCGACAAAAATCACGACGGCCGGCTTGAGCCTGACGAACGCGAGGCGGCCCGCCAGTATTTGCAGCAGCACGTCGAGCTCCGCCAGCAGTTCCTGCTCGAGCGCTACGACAAGAACGGCGATGGCAAGCTCGATGACACCGAGCGCGCCGCCATGAAGGCGGATTTCGCCAAAATGCGCGGGCAGCGCTCCGCCGGCCAGGGTGATGCTACTCCGGCGGTGAACAATAATATTTCCAGCGGCAACGCGCCGTCCGCGCCCTGAAGACTTTTCCTGCAAACGGAAAAAAGTGGTTGGTCTAAAAAGGCCGCAGTTGTCAGGACTGCGGCCTTTTCCGTTTTGAGCGCCGGCCGCCGGCGATGAATAAGGTGGACGCACGCGAGGCGTTTCGCCTCTGCTCTTGGGCATGGAGACGCGGCTGGTGCGAATCTTTCTCCGCGCGCTGCTGATGCTGGCGCTGGCTGCTGCCGTCCGCGCCCGGGTCGTCACGCTCGACATCCCGGTGTTCACCGGGGGTTACGGCATCGACTTCTACCAGGAGACGGCGCGGCAATTCGAGGCGCTGCGGCCCGGCGTGAAAGTCAACCTCTACGGCGACCCGCGCATCGAGGCGAAAGTGTCCGTGCGCATCATTGATGGAAATTATCCGGACGCCACCTATGCGCCCTACGTGCCCTGGCCGGAGATCATCCGCGCGGGCAAGGTGCTCGATCTCAAGCCCTGGCTCGACGGCCCGAACTGGGAGGGCGACGCGCGCTGGCGCGACACGTTTCTGCCCGGCGCGCTGGATTCATGGCGGGTCGACGGCCGTGCCTGGGGCCTGCCGTTCACCTACTCATGCTGGACGGTTTTTTATAACAAGGCGCTGTTTCGCGCGCACGGCTGGAGCGAGCCGCACACGTGGGATGAATTTTTTTCGCTGTGCGAAAAAATCCGCGCGGCCGGACTCGCGCCGCTCAGCCTGCCGGGCACGCGCTGGCTTTATCCCGATGCCTTCCTGCGCGCGGCCTACCACAACCTCGCCGGCGAGGCCGGCTGGAGCGCCCTCAATGATCTCGCGCCGGGGGCGCGGCTCGATCCGCGCTACGTGCGCAGCGCGGAGCTCCTGCAACGCGTTATGCAGCGCGAGGTGCTACCGGGCTGGGAAGGCGAGACGCATACTGGCGCCGAGCTGGCGTTTTTGCAGGGCCGCAGCGCCATGACCGTTTCCGGCTCGTGGCTGGTCGAGGAGATGAAGGGCAAAATGCCGGCGGACTTCGAGCTGGGCGCGATGAATTTCCCCGTGTTTTCCGATGGAGTGGCCGATCCGAGCACGATCCAGACGGGGGCCGATTGCTTTTTTGCTTTTGCGACCGGTGACGCGACGCGCGAGCGGCTGACGGTGGATTTCCTGCGCTTTCTCACCTCGCGCGAGCGCGCGACGGCGTTCGTGCGGCGCACGGATTCGCCGGTGGCGATGCGCGGTGTGCCGGCCTCGGCGTTTTCGCCGCGCATGCAGGAGACGGCGGGGCTGATCGTGCATGCCAGCGCCGCCTTCAACATGCCGCAGGTCATGATGCAGCCGCCCGCCGTCCGCCAGGCGCTCATCGATGGGAGCCAGCTCCTCACAAGGGGACGGATCACCCCGCAACAATTTGCGGACCGGCTGGAGGCGGCCGCGGCGGTCGACCGCTGGCGCGCGGGGGAGCCTGATCGCGTGCAGATGAACCATCCCCTGGCCGGCGGCGCGCTGCTCAGCCTGCTGGGCGCCATCGCCGGGTGGGGGCTGTGGCGGCGCTGGCGGCGGCGAATCACGCCGGCGCGTGAAAGGGAGCAGGAGTCTTATTTTGGCCGGCTGCGCGCGCCGGTCGCGCTGGGTTTTGTCGGGCCGGCGTTTTTATTTTATGGCGCGCTTGTCCTGCTGCCGGGCCTGGCCTCCCTCGCCTGGGCGTTCACCCGCTGGGACGGCATCGGGCCGCGCACGTGGGCCGGCTGGTTCAACTTCAAGTGGCTGCTCTTCGAAAGCGACGTCTTCTGGCAGGCGCTGAGAAACAACCTGTTTCTTGTGGTTGTGCCGACGGCCGTGGTCATACCGCTGGCGCTGCTGCTGGCGGCATTGATTCATCGTGGCATCTGGGGCGCGCGCGCGTTCCGCGTGATCCTGTTATTCCCCAATCTGCTCGGCGGCATTGCCGCGACCCTTCTGTGGATGAATGCCTACGAACCGCACGGCGGCCTGGTCAACACCTGGCTGGTGGCGCTGGGCAGCGCGCTGGGCAGCGCATGGCTGCAGTCGTTTGCGGATTATCCGTGGCTCGCGCCGGAGCACCTCTACACGGCGCTGGTCCCGATCTACATCTGGTTATCCTGCGGTTTCAATCTGGTGCTTTATCTTGCGGCCATGGAGGGGATCGACCCGCAGCTTTATGAGGCGGCGGAGCTCGACGGTGCGCCGGTCTGGCGGCAGTTTTTCCTGATCACGCTGCCGCTCATCGGGGAGATGATCGCGATCTCGGCGGTATTCCTGGTCATTGGCGGGCTCAATGCCTTCGAGATGATCTGGCTGCTGACCTCGCAGGATCCGGCCACGGCGGTGCACACCCTGGGCACGCTGCTGGTCTCGACCATGTTCAAGGAATTCGCGATCGGCCGCGCGACGGCCATCGCGGTCGTGATGTTCGCGCTCGTGTTCGCGGCCAGCGCCGCGGTCATGCGTTTATTAAAAAGGGAAACCGTGGAGAACTAATGGCTGCAAAAGGCACAGAAAACACAAAACGGAGACCGGATTTTTCAGGGTCTTTTGTGCCTCATGTGGCCCGACAGCGCTTCACGCTCAGCCGCGGGCTCATTTTCACCGCGCTGCTCGGCTACGCGCTGTGGGTCGTTTATCCGATGCTGTGGCTGGCTTATTCGTCGCTGAAGCCCGACGAGGCGATCTTCCGTGACGCCTTTGCGCTGCCTGCGCCGGACGGGTTGCGTTTCGACAACTATGCGCGGGCCTGGCGGGAGGCGCGGTTCGGCGATTATTTTTTCAACAGCGTGCTCGTCACCAGTGTGTCCGTGACGCTCATCACCCTGCTCGGCGCCATGGCGGGTTTCGCGCTGGCGCGTTTTCGGCATCCGGCGGGACGCGCGGTTTTCTGGCTGTTTCTGGCCGGGCTGATGATCCCGGCGCAGCTCAGCGTGGTGCCGCTGTTTTTCGAACTGCGTGCGCTCGGTCTGCTCAATTCGCGGCTCGGTCTCATCCTCGTTTACACGGCCAACGGCCTGCCGTTTGCCGTCTTCATCCTGGCGGGATTTTTCAAGACCCTGCCGCGGTCGCTCTACGAGGCCGCGTTGGTCGACGGTTGCAATGAGTTCTCCGCTTTCTGGCGCGTGCTGCTGCCGCTGGCGCGGCCGGGGCTCGTGACGGTGGCAATTTTCCAGTTTATCGGTGTGTGGAAGGAATATTTTTTCGCGTTCATGCTCACCTCGGGCGCGACAGGCACGGAAGTGCGCACGCTGCCGCTCGGCCTGGCCAACCTCGCCATCACCTCGCAATATCGCACCGATTACGGGCTGCTTTTTGCGGGACTGGTGCTCGTGACCATTCCCCTGCTCGTCGTTTATCTCGCGCTGCAGCGGCACATCGTCAAAGGCGTGACCGCCGGTGCGCTGAAAGGTTGAGACGGGTGGCGGAAGGCACACTGCGGTCTTGAATTTGGGGCGGCGGGATCGGCCGGAGCACGCGGCTGGCGGAAAGGCTTTTCAGCCCCTGCCAAATTAACTCGTGCCATCGGGCTCATCGCGCCAGATTCCCACGGCCATGCACATGGTTGATTGCGGTTCCATCGCGCTTTTGATCCCCGCATATTCCATTCCAGAGGATTGCTGGTACAATGGTAAAATCCCCGCGGCGATTTTTTCGCTCATAGTTCTTCCGTTATGCCTGCATGGGTGGGGAATGTTCTTTCTGCGGGCTTTTCGCCTGCCGGGTCGAAGCACACCGGTCATTATGGGCATGGGACTGGCGGGCCTGCTCTTCATTGGAGGCATTCTCAACCTGCTGAGTCTTGCCTATCCGATCGCCATTGCGGGTTTGATCGCCATTGGCCTGATTAATTCGGCCTGCCATTTTCTCTTTCCTGCGCGCCGTGAGCTTAATCAAGACACGGGGGAAAAGCGAAGGACCGGGCCATGGAGTCCTGGCTCGGTCGCGGTCATCGCCTTTATCTCGGTCGTGATGGGCTTCGTCGTCTTCTGCCTGCTCCCATCGCGCGAATTTAACACCGGTGATGATTTCCAGAAGTACTTCGACCACCCGGTCCGAATGCTGCAGACCGGGTCGGTGGCCGGCTCTCCCCTCAACGCGATGGGAGCCGAGACCTTGGGTGGCAAGGCATTCCTTGACGGATTCTTCATCTCCTTTTTTCCGATGGGCTATATCAATGGCTCGGATGCCGTGCTGGGCTTTTTCCTTTGCTTGCTGCTGGCGGCACGATTTGCCGGGCGGCAGGGATCATGGGCCCTCGTTACGTTAGCGGCGCTCTTTTGTCTCGTGGCCATCAACCCTCAGTGCGTGAACATATCCGCACTCTATTTGGGGAGTGCCTTGATCATGCTTTCGATCGCCATCAGCATGGATGGGGAAGGGGGTTGGCCGGAATCGATGCCTTCGGCCGCGGCGCTGGCGCTCGTCTATGCGGCGATGATATCCCTCAAGGGCACCTATGTCTTGTTTCCGGCGTTTCATTTGCCGATGGTGATGGCCGGGATTGGTGTTTCCCGGAAACGCATTCTGCCGGCCGTCGATTGGGCGGTGCGAACGGGCTTGTGGCTGGCGCTCTTCATTTCCCCATGGGTGCTGCTCCATGCCACTCGCTTTATCGCCGGATGGTGCGCCCCGGGCGGAGATTCGGAATCACCGCTTGGCGTCCTGAAGCTTCCGGAGTTCTTTTCGTTCAAGGCATTATTTTATGGCAACAGCATCGCTCATTATACGTGGGCTGTAGGCCTCGTTCTGTTCGGTGCGCTGACGGCAGGCATGACCGTAGAGAAGCTCAAGGGACGGCTCCGCCAAGACGCGTGGATGCTGATCGGTGCAGCAGCAGCCGGTGCCATGATTTATATTTTGAGCCTTTTGTTCATTCCCGCCCTGATCGGAGTGCAGGGCACCGTTCGCTATTACGCGCCCTTTCTCATCGGCATTGCGCCGGCGATCTTTGGATCCATGGGAGCGCAACTGAGCGCTTGCGGGCCGGATAGCCGAGGGATTGCCAGATTAAGCAGGGTCTTTCCGGTCAGTCTGGCGCTACTGGCCGGTGTGCCTTTCCTCGGCACGGCCTATGGCCGGGCCAAGCAGGCGCATGAGAAGGGCTCCATCCTCGCCTTTCCCGACGCGGCCACCAGCAACTCATATTATGCCTACAACCAAAATGCGCTTGGAAGCGTGATCCGTGCGAAGATGGAGAGGGCCCAACGCATGATACCTGAAGGCGAAACGGTCATCGTATGGGTTAAAATCCCATTCGCCCTGAATTTTTCGAGGAACGTATTATATGATGTCAACAGCGCCGGACTGGCCCAAAGTTGGGCGGTCATGCCCGTGGCTCACTATCTCCTGTGGCAGCATCCCCGCGGGCTGGATGAGCAGTATATGGAAACGGCCAAGCTGCCGGCAATCAAGGTCAGCCGGGAAAGCCGGCAGGCGATAAAATTTCAGCACAGTCTGGATTCACTGATCAAAAGCGCGCAGAAAATTTACGAAGACGGCGATCTCATGGTTTACAAGCTGGGCAAACCAGAGGAGGCCGTTCACTGAAACTAATTTCACAGCGCTTTCTGCGTGGTTGATAAAATTCCCGGGCCATTTAAGCCTGCCAAGTGGAACGCGATCTGCTCTCTTTTCTGCCATGAAAACTTTCCCCATGCTCCGCCGGCTTTTGATGCTTCTTCCCCTGGTCGTCGCGCCGCTTGCGCTCGCGCATCCGGGCCATGGCCCGACTTCACTCTCCGCGGGATTTTTTCATCCACTGACTGGCTGGGATCATCTGCTGGCGATGCTCGCGGTCGGCCTGTGGGCCGCGCAGCTTGGCGGACGTGCGCGCTGGGCGCTGCCACTGACGTTTGTCAGTACGATGGCGCTGGGCGCTGCAGTGGGCATCGCAGGCTTTGTGCTGCCGGGGGTGGACCAGTGGATCCTCGCCTCAGTTTTTGCCCTCGGGCTGCTCATCGCCTGGGCGGTGCGGCTGCCACTGGCCGGCGGGCTCTTCCTGGTGGCGCTGGCCGGGACCTTTCACGGTTTGGCCCACGGTGCGGAAATGCCGCTCAACGCGAGCGGCCTTCGCTTCCTCTCCGGCATGATTGCGGCAACGGCGTTGCTGCACGCGACGGGCTTGGCTGCCGGTCTCATCGCAGGCAGGCGCAACACTGCGCTCGTGCGGCTGGCGGGCGCCGGTATTGTGGCGGGCGGAGTGGCCTTGTGCCTCGGGTGAGGCCCGGGTTAAGAAACCTGTGCGCCGCATAATAGCCGGCGCTTCAATCCTCTTCATGCATCTTGTCCACGCTCCATTGTCGTCGTTCAACCCCGCGTTGCCGGAAGTCATCGTACGCGTGGATCGGCAAAAACTGGCCAAACGCTTGTGGCGCGCCGCAGCCGACGACGGCACGGAGTTCGGCTTCGAGGTGGAAGCGCCGTTGCACCATGGTGATGTTGTGTGGGCTGGCGACCGCGCGCGCTATGCCATCCACCAGATGGCTGAGCCGGTGCTGGAGATACCGCTCGACGTGACGCCTGATGCCGCCGCCGTCATCGGCTGGGCCGTGGGCAACCTCCATTTTGCCATCGAGGCGCAGGTGACGCGGCTGCTCGCGCCCGATGACACCGGCCTGCGCCAGGCGCTCGACCGCCTCGGCATTCACTATCACGAAGCCGTCGAGGTGTTTCAACCCCACCGCTTTGCCGGCAGCCTCGCTGGCCACGGGCATTCGCACGGCGATGAGCCTCATCACCACGACCACGCGCATGGGCACGGCCACCACCACTGACGCGGCGCGCTGGGTGGCGAGCCTGCTGCAGATGTCGGATTCATTTTATCCGACCGGTGCTTATGCCCACTCATTCGGGCTGGAGGGTCTCACGCAGGAGGGGGTGGTGCGCGACCGCGCAACGCTGCGAACGTTTCTGCTCGAACACGTTTTGCCGCAGCTCGCACGAACCGACCTGCCGGTTGCAGCGCAGGCGTGGACGGCGGCAGGCGAGCCCCCGGACTGGGCGCGGATGCGCGAACTATGTTTTCTCGGCAGCGCACTGCGCGGCGCGCGCGAACCGCGCGAAGCATCCGAGGCCATCGGGCGCCAGCGGCTCGATCTTGCCGCGTTGCTCCACGGCGGATTTGTGGCGGAATTCAACCGGCGCGCCCAGAGCGAAGACTGGCCGCGGCCGTCGTGCATCGCCGCGGCGGTCGAAGGCCGCACGCTCGGCGCGCCGCGTGAGGCGGTGCTTGCGGCCATCGTTTATGCGACCGCGGCCGGCCTCATCACGGCCTCGATGAAGCTGCTCCGCCTCGGCCAGAATGCCAGTCAGACGCTGCTGGCGGAGGCACTGGCCCAAACGCCCGCGCTCATCGCCGAGGCGCTCGCAGTCGATGACATCGGCGCGTTCAACCCGTGGTGGGACATCGCGGCGGCGCGTCACGAAGCGGCGGATTTCCGCCTGTTCATTTCCTGAACAGAATTTCGATTATGACACGTCCTCCACGCATCGGCATCGGCGGCCCGGTTGGATCGGGCAAGACGATGCTGTGTCTCAAACTCTGCCAGCAATTGCGCGCCCGCTACGAAATGGCGGTCGTCACGAACGATATCTACACGCTTGAGGACGCCCAGTTTCTCACGCGCAACGACGCGTTGCCGGCCGAGCGCATCGTCGGGGTCGAAACGGGCGGCTGCCCGCACACGGCGATTCGCGACGACACGACGATGAACGAACAGGCGGTGCGCCTGCTGGAGCAAAAATTTCCGCAACTGCAGCTCGTGCTCGTGGAAAGCGGCGGCGACAATCTTTCGGCGACGTTCTCCCCCGAGCTGGTGGATGCGTTCATCTACGTCATCGATGTGGCCGAGGGCGACAAAATCCCACGCAAGGGCGGACCGGCGATCCGTTTCAGCGATTTTCTGATCATCAACAAAATCGATCTAGCGCCCCATGTCGGCGCCGATCTCGGGGTGATGGAGCGCGACGCGAAGCTCATGCGCGGCGGGCGGCCGTTCGTGTTTTGTGACCTCAAGCGCGAACACAACCTCGACCAGGTCATCGCATGGATTGAACGCGAGGTTCTCTTCGCGACCACGCCCACTCGAAAGTGACGGTCAAAACCATCAGACGTGGAGCGGGGACGGCAAAGGGCGAAAATCCGTCCGTCGTGGCGGTCCCTTCATCATTGGCGGGCCATCTGCATCTTGAAGCTTCGTTGCGCGACGACGGCCGCACGGTGCTGGCCCGGCAGTCGTTTTGCGTGCCGTTTCACATCAGCAAGCCGTATTGGGACGGCCGTGCCCTGCAGGTGCAGATCGTCAATCCCACTGCGGGCATTCTCGCGGGCGACCACCTGGAGCTTGCCGCGCGGGTGAACCCCGGTGCCGTGTTGATTGTCACCACGCCCGCAGCCACGCGCGCATTCATGATGCGAAGCGGCGTGGCCGAGTGCCGGCAGCTTTTTACGGTTGGGACCGGCGGCTGGCTCGAATATGCGCCGGAGCCGCTTTGTCCGCATCGCGACAGCGATTATGCGCAGACGACGCGCGTCGACCTTGCGGCTGGCGCCGAGGCATTTTATGTCGACACACTTGCGCCCGGCAGGGTGGGGCTGGGCGAAAGATGGGCCTGGCGGCGGCTACAACTTACCCTGGAGATCGCGCTTGGGGGCGAACCCGTGCTACGCGAGCGCCTCGCCGGCTCGGGGGCGGACATGGCGCGGCTCGCAGCGTTTTACGGCACGAATGCGGCGTGGTTTGCGACGGCCGTCATCATTTCGTCGCGGCTCACGGCCGACGATCCGGCATGGGAGTGCGTACGGGCGTTGCACGGGGGCGGACGCTGGCTGGGTGTCACGCGTCTGAGGCGCGGTGGCTGGATCGTGCGCGCCATCGCGCCGGACGGCCAGGCGCTGCGCGACACGCTGGCCGAACTGCGCCGGATCCTCGCGGAGAAATTACCGCTGCTCCAAAGCGACCTGCGCAAACTGTAAGGCGCGGGACATCCGCTGGGCGCAATATTTTTTGCTTCCGATTTTGGCGTCAACTAATAGTTGACAATGGCATGAACAAGTTTCCTGTGCAGCTTGATTTGCCAGCGGGAGTGGCGGATGCCCTGATCGCGGCGGCGGAATCGATGGCGGCTGATTCGCGCAAGGCTTTTCGTCTTTCGCGCCGCGGAGCCCATGGCGATGCGTTGAAGCCGGGACCGCAGACGCCGCTTTGGAATTCTCTCGTGGCGCAGGTGCGGCCGCACCTGAAGACACACGGCGAAGCGGCGAAGCTCGCCCGCCTGCTCGGGTTGCATCGCCAGGCGATCCATTCCTACTTCACCGCCAGCGCGCGCATGTCCGATGCGGAGCGGACGCTGCAACTGCTTGCCTGGCTGATTGCAAAAAAGCAGACTCAACCGGCTTCCTGAAGCGGACGGACAAAACCATTATGAATAAAATACTTTTGAGCATCCTGATGATGCTTGCCATGACAGTCACCGCGCTGGCGAAGCAGAAAGTCATCAAGGATCCCGCCGAGTACAACGCCTACCTGGCCGCCCTCAACACGCCGGAACCGGCCCAGAAAGCGGCGGCCATGGTCGCATTTGTCGGTAAATATCCGGACAGTGTCATGCATGCCGATGCTTTGGAGCAGGCCATGGCAGCCTACCAACAATCCGGAGATCAGGCGAAGGTGGAGGAGACGGCCGGAGAAATTCTCAAGCTCAACCCGGACAACGTTCGTGCGCTGGCCATCATCACGTACCTTCAGCGCCATCGCGCGACCAAAGGGGACAAAAACGCGCTGAAGGAAGTCAGGGCTGATGCCGAACGCGGCTTGAAAGCACTGGAAACATGGCCGGCGCCCGACGGCATGTCGGACGGGGATTTCAAAAAGCTGCGTGACCAGATGGCCGACATTTTCAGTGGTGCGGCGGGATTCGCCGCGCTCAAGGCCAAGGATTATGCCACAGCGCGCGGCTATTATTTGAAATCGGTGTCGATTGATTCGGCGAACATGCAGGATGTGTATCAACTTGCCATCGTTGATCTGCAGGCCAGCCCGCTGGAGGTCGACGGCTTCTGGTATATCGCCAAGGCCATCCATCTGGCCGGCGCCCAGAAGGACCAGACGGCGCAAGAAAATATCACCAACTATGGCCAGGCGAAATACCGCAGGTACCACGGCAGCAACGATGGCTGGGACGCTCTCGTGGCCGCGGTGGCAAGCCAGACGGCGCCCCCTGACGGATTTGCCGCCACGATCAAGCGCGCGCCCACGCCGGCCGAGCTGGCGGTGAAAGCGGTCAGGGAAAATGATCCAGCTTCGCTTTCATTTTCCGACTATGAGTATGTCCTTTCCTATCGCGATGCTTCGCCGGACAACGCGGCTGCGGCGAAAAAAGTCTGGGACACGATCCAGGCAAAACAAAAGAACGGCACAGTGCGGCTGGCGCTGACCGTGAAAGTCATCGAATATGACGGCAAGTTAACCATACAGGCCGCTCTCACAGACGAGAACCAGAAGGCGAACAAGGCCGACCTAGAAATTGCACTCAAGGAGCCGTTGAAGGTGCCGGTCGTGGCAGGATCGCAGGCAAAAATCACCGGCGTGCTCTCGGATTACAAGCTCAGCCCATTCCTGTTTCTGATGAAGGACGGCGAGTTGGGCGAACCGGCCGCAGCGGCAACGGTAAAGGCACCCTAGAATTGCCGGGCATATAAGACAGGCGATGCTTCTGAAGCACCGCCTGCCGTCTTTAATCGAATTGCAGCGGGGATGACCGCTGCGAATGGCCGGCTTTATTGTCCGACGAGGGTGAACTTGTCGGCGGAGAGCTGATAAGCGCTCGAGGATTTGTTCTTACCTGTGACCGTCAGCCGGATGGTGTGATTGCCGGCCGAGTTGAAGGTCACATTGCCGAAGGTCGTCGTCGGATAAGTCTGGCCGGAGGCGTACTGGTCGAGCGTGCTGCCAAGGTTGCTCCCATCGACGGAAAGCTGGAGGATGCCGCGGGTATTGTTGCCTTTCCACTCCATCTTGAGCTGGTAGGTTCCGGCCGGAACATTCGGGACGGTGAAGGTGATGTAATCGCCGGTGCTGTTGCCGGCGAGTTCGACCCATTTGCCGTTGCTGGAGTTGGTATCGGTCTGGATAGAGGCAATCGCGCCGTTGGGTGTGTACGAGAGGCTCTCGGCCTCGAAGTTCAGCGTGGGCGGCGGCGTGATGGTGTAGGTGGCGCTGGTGACTGGGCTGTCGATGAAACCGGTCTTGTAAGTGATGGCCTGGAGGGTGGTGGTGGCGGTGATACTCACGGCCTTGGAGTAGACCGTGCCATGAGTCTTGGTCGGCGCACTGCCGTCGGTCGTATAACGAATCGACGCACCGCTGGTGGCCGAGGTGATAGTCACCATTTGTGCATGAATGTACGTACCGCCGGCAGGGCTGAAGACTGGCGCTGCGGCTTGGATCGTGTAGGTGGCGGTGGTGACCGGGCTGTCCGTGAAGCCTGTTTTGTAAGCAATGGCTTGGAGGGTGGTGGTCGTGCTGATGCTCACCGGTTTGGAGTAAATCGTGCCGTGGGTCTTGGTTGGCGCGCTGCCATCGGTCGTGTAACGGATCGTCGCACCGCTGGTCGGCGTGGAGATCGTCACGGTCTGGGCATTGTTGTAAGTGCCGCTACCGGGGCTGAACACTGGCGCGGTGACCTGCGGCGGAAGGATCAGCTGAAAAATCACGCCGGCACCGGAAACGCCCCCACCATAGGTCAGGCCGTAGAGGGAACCGTCGCCGCCCTGCACTAGGCCGGCCTCGGGACTGGCCCCATTGGGGCCGTCCAATGAAACCAAGGTAGTCAAGACACCGGTCGGCGTCAGTTTAAAGATCGTCCCGGCGTTCGTGCTACCGCCATCGGTGGTAGTGCCATAAAAGCTGCCGTCGCTGCCCTGAATCATGGTGGTAATGGGAAAGGATCCGTTGGTGCCATTAAACGAGACCAAGGTGGTCAGGACGCCCGCAGGTGTTAACATAAAGACGGTGCCATTGCTGCCACTGCCGCTGCCTCCGCTGGAGGTCGTGCCGTAGAAATTGCCATCGCTGCCCTGCACCAAGCCAGAGAGAGGACTGGCCCCATTGTCATAGTTGAACGAAACCAAGGTGGTTAAAATGCCGGTGGGAGTCAGCTGAAAGACGGTGCCGACATTGCTGCTGCCTCCCAGATAGGTTGTGCCGTAGAAATTGCCGTCGCTGCCCTGCACCACAGCTGCATTAGGCTGGGCTCCATTGGCTCCGTTGAACGAAACGAGGGTGGTCAAAACGCCGGCGGGAGTCAGCTGAAAGACGGTGCCATTGCCGCCACTGCCACCACCCGCGGTTGTGCCGTAGAAATTGCCGTCGCTGCCTTGGACCAACGCATTGGGATCGCTCCCATTATCGCCGCTAAAGGCAACCAAGGTAGTCAAAACGCCGGCGGGAGTCAGCTGAAAAACGGTGCCATTGCCACCACTGCCGCCGCCCGAAGTCGTGCCGTAGAAGTTGCCGTCGCGACCCGGCACCAGTGCGGCGACAGGAAAGGCGCCATTGTCGAAATTAAACGCAACCAGGGTGGTGACGACACCTGCGGGCGTTAGCTGAAAAATCGTGCCGTAACCGCCGCTGCCTCCGCTGGAGGTCGTGCCGTAGAAGCTGCCATCGCCACCCTGCACCAGAGCTGCCGTCGGGTTGATCCCCGCGTTGTTGGATGCGGCAAAATCGTACAAGACATTCAAGCTGGCCGCGGGCGAAGAATTGATCAGGTAAAGACCGCTGGTCACCGGGCTGTCGGCAAAGCCGCTTTTAGAGGCAATGGCCTTGAGCATGGTCGTGCGACCGAGGTTCACCGGGCCGGAGTAAAGCGTGCCGTTGGCTTCAGTCGGGGTGCTGCCGTCCGTCGTGTAGCGAATGGAGGCGCCCCCCAGTGGCGATTTAATCGTCACCTTTTGCGCGTTCGTATAAGTGCCGGCCGCGGGGCTGAAAACCGGTGCGGCGGCTGGCGGGAGATTTATGACGTAGGTGGCGCTGGTGACACCGCTATTGATGAAGCTGCTTTCATAGGCGATGGCCTGGAGGACGGTCGTGGTGCCAATGTTCACCGGAGCGCCGGCATAGATCGTGCCGTTGGTTTCGGTGGGGGTGCTGCCATCGGTCGTATAGCGGATCGTGGCATTGCTCGTGATCGTGGAGATCGCCACGGCCTGGGCATTATTATAAGTGCCGCTGTCCGGGCTGAATGTCGGCGGGGCAACCTGTGGGGGAACGATCACCTGAAAGATCACTCCAACATTGGAAGCGCCCCCACCGGTGGTCGAACCATAGAAGTTGCCGCTGCTGTCCTGGCTCAAGCCCGCGATGGGGTTGGCCCCATTGCTCCCGTCAAATGAAAGCAAGGTGGTCAGGCCGCCGGTCGGGGTCATCTGAAAGACGGTGCCGTCATTGGCACTGCCGCCATATTTGGTCGTGCCATAAAAGTTGCCGTTGCGGTCTTGAACCAAGGGCCCGTAAGGGTTGAATCCATTGGCGCCGTCGAACGAAACCAGGGCGGTCAAGATGCCGGCCGGAGTTATCTTAAAGACAACGCCGTTGTTGGCGCTGCCGCCATTTACAGTTGTGCCATAAAAGCTGCCGTTGCTGTCTTGGAACAAGCTCGCGTAAGGATTGGCCCCGTTGCGGACGCTAAATGAAGTCAAAACGGTCAAAACACCCGCCGGAGTCAGCTGAAAGACGGTGCCGTTGCCCCCATTGCCTCCAAAATAGGTCGTGCCATAGAAATTACCGTCGTTGCCTTGCACCAAGCCCCCGAAAGGATTGGCCCCATTGTCGCCATTGAAGGAAACCAAGGTGGTCAGAACGCCGTCCGGAGTCAGCTGAAAGACGGTGCCATTGCCCCCGTTGCCGCCATTTACAGTCGTGCCATAAAAGTTGCCGTCACTGCCCTGCACCAGACTTGCCACAGGATTGGCTCCGTTGTCGCCGTTGAAGGAAACCAAGGTGGTCAGAACGCCGTCCGGAGTCAGCTGAAAGACGGTGCCATTGCCACCGCTGCCTCCGCCAGTGGTCGTGCCATAAAAGTTACCATCGCGGCCCTGTACCAGACTCCCGTAAGGATTGACCCCTGCATTATTAGATGCGGCAAGATCGAAAAGCACATCCAAGCTGCTAGCTGGCGAATGAGTGATCGTATAAAGACCGCTGGTCACTGGGCTGTCAGCAAAGCCACTTTCAGAGGCGATGGCTTTGAGCATAGTTGTGCTGGTGATGCTCACTGGACCGGAGTAAAGCGTGCCGTTGGTCCCGGTGGGTGTACTGCCATCGGTCGTGTATTGGATGGAGGCACCGCTGGTGTCCGAGGTGATGGTCACGGCCTGCGTGCTCGTATAGGTGCTGGCGGCCGGGTTGAAGACAGGTGCGGCAGCTTGCAGAAGAAGGGTGAAACTGGCGGAGGCGACAGGACTGGGGCCTCCGCTGTTGACGCCGAGGGCCTGCAGGACGGTGTTGCTGACGATCGGCACTGGCGTGGTGTAAAGGGCTGAAGAGGTGGTGGGGACGGTGCCGTCAGTCGTATAGTAGATCGCAGTAGCGCCAGGGCAGGTGATGGTCACCGACTGGGTGCTGGTGTAAGTGCCGCCGACGGGACTAAAGGCCGGGGCCAGGGCCGGCGGAATGATCAGTTGAAAAATCACTCCGTCATGAAAGGTGCCTCCCATTAAGGTCGTGCCGTAAAAATTGCCGTCGAGGCCTGGTATCAGGGCTGCTGTAGGAGCATTTCCATTGGCGTTGTCAAATGAAACCAAGGGGCTCAAGACACCCGCCGGAGTCAGCTTAAAGACGGTACCATCGATGCCACTGCCTCCACTCTCGGCCGTGCCGTAGAAGCTGCCGTCGGGACCCTGTACCAACTCCGAAATAGCGGAAAACCCACTGAAGTCGGTGAACGAAGCCAAGGTGGTCAAAGCGCCCGCCGGAGTCATTTTAAAAATTGTGCCACCATTGCTACTGTCACTGCCTCCGTTGGAGGTTGTGCCATAAAAGTTGCCGTCAGTCCCCTGCGCCAAGCCCGCATAAGGCAGGGCTCCGTTGGTGCCGGTAAACGAAACCAAGGTGGTCAAAACACCGGCCGGAGTGATCTTAAAGACCGTGCCATCGTTGCTACCGCCTCCCCCAGAGGTTGTGCCATAAAAGTTGCCGTCACTGCCCTGCACCAGACGTGCGGTAGGCCATTGCCCATTGGCGATGTTAAAAGAAACCAAGGTGGTCAGAACCCCCGTCGGAGTCATCTGAAAAACAGTGCCATTATTGCTACTGCCGCCGCCAAAAGTTGTGCCATAAAAGTTACCGTCACTGCCCTGCACTATGCCTGCGTGAGGAAATTGCCCATTGGGGCCGGTAAATGAAACCAAGGTGGTTAAGATGCCCGCTGGGGTCATCCGAAAAGCAGTGCCAAAGTTGCTACTGCCTCCAGTTTCGGTCGTGCCGTAGAAATTGCCATCGCTGCCCTGGACCAAGGCGGCTTCAGGATTGGCCCCATTGGTGCCGGTAAATGAAACCAAGGTGGTCAAGATACCGGCGGGAGTGAGCTGAAAAATGGTGCCATTGTTGGCACTGCCACCGGCCACGGTCGTGCCGTAGAAGTTGCCATCGGTTCCCTGGATCAAGGCCCCTTGGGGATTTGATCCCACGTTGTTGGATCCTGTAAAATTATACAGGACATTTAAGTTGGGCGCTGGCGGAACGATCCAATAATTACCACCAGCCACAGGACTGTCTAAGAAACCATTTTCGTACGCAATGGCTTGCAGGTCTGTCGTGGCGCTGATGCTTACCGGACCGGAATAAAGTGTGCCATTGGTTTCAGTGGGTGTGCTGCTGTCGGTTGTGTAGCGGATCGTGGCACCCGGGGTAGTCGAGGTGATGGCCACGGTTTGTGCGCTTGGATAGGTATCGGATGCGGGACTGAAGACGGGCGTGGCAACTCGCGGCGGGCTGATGGTGTAGGTGCCGATGATCCTTGCACTGTCAATGAAGCCCGGGGCATAGGCGATGGCTTGCAGGACGGTTCTGCTGCTAATATTGAGCGGGCCGGAGTAAATCGTGCCGAAGGTCTTAGTTGGTGTGCTGCCGTCGGTGGTGTAGCGGATCGTGGCGCCGCCGGTTGCCGAGGTGATCGTTACAGTCTGTGCGCTCGTGTAGGTGCCGGCGGGGGGGGTAAATGTGGGTGTGGAGACCTGCGGCTGAATAATCGCATAAAGACCGCTGGCCACCGAGCTGTCGGCAATGCCGCCTTCGTACGCAATGGCCTGGAGGGTGGTCGTGGTGCTGATGTTGATCGGAGCGCCGGTATAGATAGTCCCGTTGGTTTCAGTTGGAGTGCTGCCATCGGTGGTGTAGCGGATTGCGGCGCCACTCGTCGCCGAGGTGATCGTCACGGTCTGTGCGCTCGTGTAAGTGCTGGCGGCGGGGCTGAAAACCGGTGCCGTGGCGGCGGGCGGAACAATCAGCTGAAAAATCACGCCGTCATTGAAGCTACCCCCACCATAGGTCGTGCCATAAAAATTGCCATCGCTGCCCTGCACCAAGCTGGCGTAAGGATTGGCCCCGTTGACCCCGTCGAAAGAAACCAGGGTCGTTAGGACACCTGCCGAGGTGATCTTAAAGACCGTGCCAACGTTGCTAGTGCCTCCTATTTGGGTCGTGCCGTAGAAATTGCCGTCGCTGCCCTGCACCAAGCCCGCGTAAGGCTGACCCCCGTTGGCTCCAGTAAACGAAACCAAAGCGGTGAGGACGCCCGCCGGGGTCATCTTAAAGACGGTGCCATCATTGGCATTACCTCCTATTCGGGTTGTGCCGTAAAAGTTACCATCGCTGCCTTGCACGAGAGCTCCATCAGGAGAGCCCCCATTTGCGCCGTTAAATAAAGCCAAGGTGGTCAAAACGCCAAATGGCGTGACTTTAAAGACGGTGCCATTGTTGCCACTACCCCCACCTGCCGTTGTGCCGTAGAAGTTGCCATCGCTACCCTGTATCAGGCCCGCGTAAGGAGAGACTCCATTGGCGCCATTAAATGAAACCAGGGTGGTCAAAACACCGGTCGGGGTGATCTTAAAGACCGTGCCAGCGCTGCTACTGCCCCCGGTTGTCGTCGTGCCATAAAAATTACCGTCACGGCCCTGCACCAAGCTTCCATAAGGATTACTTCCCTGGGCGCCGCTGATTATATCCAAGAGGCTATAAGCGCTGGCCGGAGTGATCTTAAAAATGGTGCCATTGCCGCCACTGTTCCCCAAGACGGTCGTGCCGTAGAAGCTCCCATCGCTGCCTTGCACCAAAGATGCGTAAGGCTCAGCTCCAGTTCGCGGGTAATCAAAGGAAAGCAGGTTGTACAGAATGCCGAAGGGAGTCAGCGTAAAGATGGTGCCATTGTTGCCATTGCCCCCCGCAAAGGTCGTGCCGTAGAAGTTTCCGTCATGGCCTTCGACCAAACCTGCATAGGGGTTGATTCCTCCATTGTTGAATGATGTAAAATTGTACAAGACATTCAAGCCGGCGACTGGCGAAGAAATGATCGCGTAGATGCTGCTCGTTGGCGCGCTGTCGACAAAACCACTCTCGTACGCGACGGCTTTGAGGATGGTTGTACCGGTAACGTTGACCGGAGTGCCGTCATAAATAATCCCGGTGGTTTCAGTCGGCATGCTGCCATCAGTCGTGTAGCGGATGGATGCACCGCTGGTGGCCGTGGAAATCGTCACGATTTGTGCACTCGTGTAAGTGCCAGCCCCAAGGCTGAAAACCGGCACGGCGGCCTGCTGGAAGTTCACTGTATAGATTGCGGTGGAGACTGGACTATCAGAGAAACCGGACGCGTAGGCGATGGCGCTGAGGGTGGCATTGTTGCTGAGATAAAGCGGCCCTGAGTAGATCGTGCCATTGGTTTCGGAGGGCGTACTACCATCGGTGGTATAGCGGATCGAAGCGCCGGAAGTGGCTGAGGTGATTGCCACGGTCTGTGCGCTTGTATAATTGCCGGCTGGGGGGCTGAAAATCGGCGCGGCAGCGTTTGAGGAAACAATCAGCTGAAAAACCATCCCTTGAGAGGCGCTGCCGCCATTCATGGTCGTGCCGTAGAAGTTGCCATCGCTACCCTGGACCAAGCCCGCTTCAGGAAAGGCTACGTCGGTTGCGTTGAACGAAGCCAGATTCATCAGGGCGCCGGCTGGCGTCATCATAAAGATGGTGCCACTGCTGGCGCTGCCATCACCTTGGGTAGTGCCATAGAAGTTGCCGTCGCTGCCTTGGGCCAGGCTGGCGACGGAGCCTGAGCCATTGGCGCCATCGAATGAGACCAAGGTGGTCAGGACGCCGGCCGGGGTCATCATAAAGACAGTGCCATTATTGGTGCTGCCGCCAATTTCGGTCGTGCCATAGAAGTTGCCATCGCTGCCCTGCATCAGGCTTGCTTGAGGGTCGGATCCATTGGCGCCATCAAATGAGACCAAGGTGGTCAGGACGCCGGCCGGGGTCATCATAAAGACAGTGCCATTATTGGTGCTGCCGCCAATTTCGGTCGTGCCATAGAAGTTGCCATCGCTGCCCTGTACCAAGCCGGCGTGAGGATCGGACCCATTGGCGCCGTCAAATGAGGCCAGGGTGGTCAGGACGCCGGTCGGGGTCATCATGAACACCGTGCCATCGTCGCTACTGCCACCGCCATTGGTCGTGCCGTAGAAGTTGCCATCACTGCCCTGCACCAAGGCTGCTATGGGCAGACTTCCATTGGTGCCATTAAATGAGGCTAGGGTGGTCAGGACGCCGGCCGGGGTTATCATGAAGACCGTGCCATTGCCGCTACTGCCTCCACGTGAAGTAGTGCCGTAGAAGTTGCCGTCGCTGCCTTGTAGCAGAGCTGCCGCAGGGAGGCTTCCATTGGTGCCATTAAATGAGACGAGGGTGGTCAGGACACCGGCCGGGGTCATCATGAAGATGGTGCCATCGCTACTGCTGCCCCCGCCTTGGGTCGTACCGTAGAAGTTGCCGTCGCTACCCTGTACCAAGGCTGCCAGCGGATTGATTCCCCCATTGTTTGATGCAGAAAAATTGTACAAGACATTCAAGCTGGCGGCTTGCAGATGCGAAAACGCAGCTGTGGCTAGGAGAAGCAGGCTGAAGACAAATTTATAACAGGTGTTCATAGTTAATCGAAAACTGGAAACGGAAGATAGAATCGGAAATTCAATCGCTAAACTCAGCTGGAGTCTCGCCAAATGGACACTCGGGCCGTGGTTTACGTGTCATTAGCAGGCCGTGACGCAAATGTTCCAAAGGGGCCTCATTTTTATAAAAAACATGAGCCGATTTTTACCCTGAACACACCATTGCAGGCGCTTTTTGCAAACGGCTTGAGGCTGCACTCAAAAAAGAAAATACCGCTGGGCCAGCGGGAGCACTTTGGCCGGTTCGCAGGTGAGGTGTTCGCCGTCCGCCTTGACGGTGTAGGTCTCGGGATCGACTTCGATTTTTGGCGTGGCGTCATTGAGCACCATGTGGCGCTTGCCGATTTTACGGCAGCGTTTGACCGGTTCGAGGCGGCGAGAGAGACCGAGATTTTTCAAACCGCCTTTGCGCAGCGAAGCTTCAGAGACAAAGGTGAGGCACGTGCTGCCCAGTGCCTTGCCCGCGGCGCCGAACTGCGGGCGGTAAAACGTGGGCTGCGGCGTGGGAATCGAGGCATTCGGGTCGCCCATATTGGCCCACGCGATGAAGCCGCCTTTTAAAATCATCTCGGGCTTCACGCCGAAGAGCATGGGCTTGAAAATGACCAGGTCCGCGAGCTTGCCGACCTCGAGCGAACCGACGACGTGGCTGATGCCGTGCGTGATCGCGGGATTGATGGTGTATTTCGCGAGGTAGCGGAGCGCGCGGAAATTGTCGGCCTCGGGATGCGATTTGCCCGTGAGTTTGCCGAACTGCGTTTTCATCTTGTGCGCAGTCTGCCACGTGCGGCAGATGACCTCGCCGATGCGGCCCATCGCCTGCGAATCGGACGACATCATCGAAATGGCGCCGAGGTCATGCAGGCGGTCCTCGGCGGCGATGGTCTCGGGGCGGATGCGCGATTCAGCGAAGGAGACGTCCTCGGGAATTTTTGCGTCGAGGTGATGGCAGACCATGAGCATGTCGAGATGTTCGTCGAGGGTGTTGACGGTGAACGGGCGCGTCGGGTTGGTGGACGAAGGCAGGACGTTGGGCTCGCCGCAGACGCGGATGATGTCGGGCGCATGGCCGCCGCCGGCGCCTTCGGAGTGGTAGGTGTGGATGGCGCGGCCCTTGAAAGCGCGGATGGAGTCATCGACAAATCCGGATTCGTTGAGCGTATCGGTGTGGATCGCGACCTGAACGTCGAATTCATCGGCGACGCCGAGGCAGGTATCGATGGCGGCGGGCGTGGTGCCCCAGTCCTCGTGCAGCTTCAGGCCGATGGCGCCGGCCAGGATCTGGTCGCGCAGCGGCCGCGGCGTCGAGCAATTGCCCTTGCCGAGGAAACCGAGGTTCATCGGGTAGGCCTCGGCGGCCTCGAGCATGCGGTGAAGATTCCATTTGCCCGGTGTGCAGGTGGTGGCGAGCGTGCCATGGGCCGGGCCGGTGCCGCCGCCGATCATGGTCGTGATGCCGGAGCTGATGGCCTCATCGATCTGCTGCGGGCAGATGAAATGGATGTGCGTGTCGATGCCGCCGGCGGTAACGATACAGCCTTCGCCGGCGATGACCTCGGTGCCGGCGCCGACGATCATCGGATTTTTTTTCTTTGTGGCCGGGTCGGGATAAATCGAGCCGAGGCCGCTTTGGATGCCGGGATTGCCGGCATGGCCGACGCCGACGATGCGGCCGTGCTTGATGCCGAGGTCGGCTTTGATGACGCCGAGGATGGGATCGAGGATGAGAGCGTTGGTGATGACGAGGTCAAGCGACTCGGCGTCGGTGGCGACGGGCGACTGGCCCATGCCGTCGCGAATGACCTTGCCGCCGCCAAATTTGATTTCGTTGCCGTAGCCGCCGCCCTCAGCGATCAGGTCGCGCTCGACCTGGACGAAGAGCTCGGTGTCGGCGAGACGCACCTGGTCGCCGGTGGTGGGGCCGAACATCTCGGCATATTGGCGGCGGGAAAGATGGAGCGGCATGGCTATTTCCGTTTTTTGGCGGGGGATTTTTTCACAGGCCGGGCGTCGAGCCGGCCGTTGATCTTGCCGTTGAGGCCGTAAACCTCGCGGGTGCCGGCGAGGGCGACGAGTTCGACGCGCTTGGTGTCGCCGGCCTCGAACCGCACGGCGGTGCCGGCGGGAATGTTGAGGCGGAAGCCGCGGGCGGCAGCGCGGTCGAATTTCAACGCCTCGTTGGTTTCAAAAAAATGGAAGTGAGAACCGACCTGGATGGGCCGGTCGCCGGTGTTGGTGGCTTCGAGCGTCTTCGTCGGCAGGCCGGTGTTGGCGGCGAGCGGAGCAGCGTTCGGGGCGGTGATGATTTCGCCGGGAATCATGGTCAGCGAACGGGGTTGTGGACGGTGACGAGCTTGGTGCCATCGGGGAAGGTGGCCTCGACCTGCACGTCATGGATCATTTCGGCGACGCCTTCCATGACGTCTGCACGTTTAAGGAGGGTGGTGCCGAAGCTCATGAGTTCGGCCACGGACCGGCCATCGCGCGCGCCTTCCATGATTTCATAGGTAATGATGGCGATGGCCTCGGGATAGTTGAGCTTAAGGCCGCGGGCCTGGCGGCGGCGGGCGAGGTCGGCGGCGACCACGACAAGAAGTTTTTCACGTTCGCGGGGGGTGAGATGCATAGGAAGAAACCATCCGGTTCGTGATTAACGGGAATGGGCGCAGATTAGCGGCAAAAAAATCATACCTGCAGGTGCTTTTTCACGACCTCATCGGTCAGGCTGTCAATCGGCCCGGAGACGACCACGGTTCCCCGGTCCATGGCGTAAAACCGGTCCGCGACGTCGCGGCAGAAATCGACGTATTGTTCGACGAGCAGGATCGCGAGCGCGCGGTCGCGCTTGAGCTCCTTCACCGCATTTTGGATTTCAGCCGATTCACGCCGTGCCTGGGCGGTTGCCTCCTCCTCGGAAACGTTGCTGGTCTTGAGTTTTTTCAGCGTGTCGCCGATTTGTTCAATGATCGACGGCTGGATACCCTCGGTGGGCTCGTCGAGGATGAGCAATTTTGGCTTCGTGAGCAGCGCGCGGGCAATGGCGAGCTGCTGCTGCTGGCCGCCGGAAAGGACGCCGCCTTTGCGGGCGAGCATTTCCTTCAGCACCGGAAAAAGCGAAAAAACCTTTTCGAGCCCTTCCTGATCAGAGGCCCGGCCCCGTTGGTGGACGACAAGGCCCACGCGCAGGTTTTCTTCGATGGTGAGGTGCGGAAAAATATCGCGCCCCTGCGGCACGTAGCCGAGGCCGGCGCGTGCGCGGACATCAGGCGGAAGCTGATCGATGCGCTGGCCGTCGAATGTGATCATGCCGGCCCGGATGGAGAGCAGGCCGGTGATTGATTTCAAGGTGGTGGTTTTGCCGACGCCATTGCGACCCATCAGCGCGACGACCTCGCCGGAGTTCACCTCCAGGTTGACCCCGCGGAGAATGCGCGAGCCGCCGATGTCGGTCTCCACCGAGGAAAGTTGCAGGAGGGAAGACATGGTCAGAGGGCGGAAAGCAGAAGCCGGGAGTCAGGATTTCTGTTCCCGGGCCAGAAGCTTTCGCGGGCGACTGATTCCTGGCGGCTCATTTTCATCGGTTGCCGTGTTTGCCGCGGCCGAGATAGACCTCCCGGACCTTGGGGTTGGATTGCACCTCGTCGAACTTTCCCTCGCAGAGGACGCTGCCCTGGTGCAGGACGGTGACATTGTTGTCCCGGGCGATCTGCCGGACGAACGCCATGTCATGCTCGATGACGATTATGCTGTGCTTGCCCGCCAAGCTGATGAGGAGTTCGCCGGTGCGGTGCGTCTCTTCGTCGGTCATGCCGGCGGCGGGTTCATCGACGAGCAGAACTTTCGGGTCCTGCGAGAGTAGCATGCCGATTTCGAGCCATTGTTTCTCGCCATGCGCAAGCAGGCCGGCCTTCCAGTGGCGCTTGGTGTCGAGGCGGATGAGCTTGAGCAGTTCATTGAGGCGATCGTGGTCGGTCGAAGAGAGGCGCTGGAAGAGCGAGGCAAAGACGCCGCGCGGGCCCTTGAGCGAGAGCACGAGGTTATTCCAGACGGTGTGCTCGGTATAGACGCTGGGCGTCTGGAACTTCCGGCCGATGCCAAGGCGGTTGATTTCATATTCGTTCAGCGTGGTGAGATCGTGGTTGCCGAATTCGATCTTGCCCACGTCGGGCTGGGCGCGGCCGGTGATGAGGTCAAAAAACGTGGATTTGCCGGCGCCGTTGGGGCCGATGACGGTGCGCAATTCGCCTTCGAAAAGGTAGAATGTGAGATTGGTGATGGCCTTGAAGCCATCATAGGTCTTGGAGACATCCTCGACAGTGAGCAGGGGGTGCGGCACGGCGGTTTACGGCTTTAGATTTTCGATTTCCTCGCCCATCGGCGCGAGATCGGGAGATTTGCGGCGACTGCGCCACAGCGCCATGATTTTGGCGGGCAGACTGACGATGCCGCCCGGAAGGAATAGCACGACGACCAGGAAAATCGCGCCGAGAATCATGGGCCAATAGTCCGGATAGGCGGAGTTGGCCCAGCTTTGGAGCCAGTTGATGCCGATTGCACCGATGATGGGGCCGATGAGGGTTCCACGTCCGCCCAGGGCGACCCAGACCACGGCCTCGATGGATTTGGCCGGACTCATCTGGTCCGGGTTGATGATGCCCGCCTGCGGCACGAACAGCGCGCCGCCGACCGCCGCGATCATCGCGGCGGCAACGAAGACAAACAGCTTATAGTAAGCGGTGGCATAGCCGCTGAAAAGCACGCGGTTCTCGCCATCGCGGATCGCCTGTCGCACGAGGCCGAACTTGGTGCCGTTCAGCCAGTGGCAGAAGAGGCAGACCAGCAGCACCGCCACGGCGCTGGCCACGAACAGCCCGCGCATCGTGGCCGGCCCGGTGCCCGGATCCACGAGTGAATGACCGAGGATGAACTTGAAATCGGTGAACCCGTTGTTCCCGCCCATCGTGAGGTCATTGCGAAAAAACAAAATCATGGCCGCGTACGTCAGCGCCTGGGTGAGGATGGAAAAATAGACGCCCTTGATGCGCGAACGGAATGCGAGAAACCCAAACACAAGCGCCAGCAGGCCCGGCAGCACGAACACCATCAGCACGGCAAACCCGAAGGACTGGAATGGCCGCCAGAACGGCGGGAGAAACGTGTGCCCAAGAAAGACCATGAAATCCGGCAAGCCGGCCGGATTCTGGCCGGCCTTGGCGTAGCTGCCGAGCGGTCCGATCAGCAGCATGAGATGCATGCCGAGCATGTAGCCGCCCAGGCTGAAGAACAACGCCTGGCCGAGGCTGAGCAGTCCAGTATAACCCCAAAGCAGATCCACTGAAATGGCCAGCAGCACGTAGCAGAGATATTTGCCCCACAGCGTGAGGGTGAAATCGCTGAGCATGCCGTGGGCATTGAGCACGGGAAAAACCACGGTCAGGAGCGCCAGCAGGCCGCCGACCACCATGAATTCCAGGTGGCGGGAGCGAAAATAGGAACGTCCGGTGACGGGTGGGCTCATGCGATTTTTAGGCGGGCTGAAACGCTCAGTCGAGGCTGCGGCTTTTGGCCGAGAAGAGACCGGTGGGACGCCATTGGAGGAACAGGATGATCGCGACGAGCACGAGAATTTTCCCCATCACCGGATTGAGGAGGATCTGCTGGAGCGACTGATCGGCCAGGCCGATCCCGAGGGCGCTCACCACGGTGCCGAAGATGCTGCCGACGCCGCCGACGACGACCGTCATGAAACTATCCACGATATATTCCTGCCCCATCCGCGGACCCACCGTGCCGAGCTGGGTCACAAACACGCCCGCCAGCCCGGCCAGGCCGCTGCCGAGGCCGAAGGTGAGCATGTTCACCCGTTCAGTGCGCACCCCCATGCACGCCGCCATCGTCCGGTTTTGCATTACACAGCGGATAAGCAGGCCGAGGGGGGTCTTGGTCAGCACCAGCCACACGCCGAACACGATCACCACCGCAAAGCCGATGACGAAAACGCGGTTCCAGTCGAAGGTGATGTCAAAAACCGTCCAGTTGCTGCTCAGGTAAACCGGGCTGTTCACGTTCACGTTGTTGGAGCCAAACGTGAGCCTGAACAATTGCTGCAAAATCAACGAAACGCCCCACGTCGCGAGCAGGCTCTCGAGGGGGCGGCGGTAAAGGAACCGGATGACGCTGCGCTCGAGGGCGATGCCCACCAGGGCGGCGCTCAGAAACCCGATGGGAATCGCGGCGATGAAATAAAACTGATAAGCCCATCCGGTCAGATGCAGGCCGGGCAGGTGGATGGCAATCCGGACAAAGGGCAGGGTGAAATTCATGCCGTCCCCAAAGATATTTTGAGTGATGTAGGTGGCATAGGCGCCGACCGTGATCATCTCGCCGTGGGCCATGTTGATGACCCCCATCAGGCCAAAGGTGATGGCGAGGCCCAGCGCCACCACGAGCAAAATGCTGCCGGCGCTGAGACCGCGAAAGAGCGTGCCAAAAAAGTTGATGAAATTTCTGTGCTGCTCGATCGCCGCGAGGGCCTGGGCCGCTGCCTTCGCGACGGCCGGCTTTCCCGCGGTCGCCGCCTTGGCCTGGGCGGTCTTGATCAGGTCATAGCTGGCAGAGGTGTGGAGATCGCGCAGCTCGGCCAGCCCCTTGAGTTTCACGTCGTCGCTGGGGTCGGCCAGCTGGATCAGCGCCACCGCCTCACGCAACGCGAGCCTGGCCTTGGAATCTGTTTCAATCTGCATGCGCGCCTGCAAGGCGGGCAATTTGTCGGGTCTTTGGGCGGCGCCCATGGTCTGGATGGCACGCAGGCGTTTGCTGAGAACGGGGGAGCCGAGGTCAAGCAGATCGACGACCGCTTTCATCGCGAGCCGGAGGCGGGCATTATGCTCCACCGGGGTTAGCTGAGTGTCGACCAGGCGGAGTGGCTGGCCGGCAGCGCTTTTCAGCGGCTCGCCATTGTCCACGCGGATCGCCGCCTGGGCTCCATTTGCATCCTTGTCGCCGGTGAGCTCAACGGGAACCTTGGCACCGTCAGGCGCGGTATAAACAAACAGGCCGTCCTGGCGCCACGCGGTGAAGAGCTCCCGGATCGCCTCATCACCCTGGCCGGCGAGGGAGCCGATGATCGCGCGCTTCTGCGCATCGTCCGTGGCAAGGATCGCCTTGACGATGGTTTGACGCGGCGTGTCAGCTTGTCCGACCGGCTCGGGGCTGGCGGCGTGAAGTGCGTGCAAGGGCAGCAGAACCGCGAGCAGCAATGGAAGGAGGAGCTTGAGGCGCGGCGGAATGATCACGGTTGAATGAGGGATGGGCACGGATGGGTTAGCAGGGCGGATGCCGGATTTGTTTTTACGCGCAGCCAGCCGGCTTTTTTAAAAAGCAAAAGGGCGGATTCCGTGCGGAACCCGCCCCTTGAAGCAATCGAGTGGGAAAACTTCAAGCGCTTGCGCGCGGGGAGTTTTATTCCTTGGGCTTGAAGGTGCCCAGCAGATGGGGCTGGCCGTAGACGTCGGGGAAGGAATTGAGGATCTTGAATTGTCCGTCCGCCTTGGATTCGCCGATGTAAACGGTCTTGGTCAGGTGCATGTTCGGCTGGGTCGTGACTTTGCCGCCAGGGCCATCGAAGGAGACGCCCGACTTCCAGGCTGCGCGGACCTTGTCCACGTCGAAGCTGCCGGCCTTCTCAACGCAGGCTTTCCACAGGTAAACGCCATCGTAGCTCAGCACCATCGGAGAATCCACGACGCGGCCTTCCTTGACGACGCCATCGGCCGTGGTGGTCTTGAGCCAATCCTGGAAGTCCGCCAGAAATTTCTTGTTGGCGGGTGTATCGATCGATTGGAAGTAGGTCCAGCAGCCGATCTGGCCGACCAGATCCTTGGCCGGCAGGCTGCGGAATTCATCCTCGGCGATCGAATAGGAAACGACCGGGCAGGTGTCGGCGGTGAGACCGGCGGCGGCATATTCCTTGAAGAACGGCGGGTTGGTGTCGCCGTTGAGCGTGCTGATCACGCAAGCGTCGCCGCTGGCGGCGAAGTCCTTGATTTCAGCCACGATCTGCTGGTAGTCCTTGTGGCCGAACGGCGTGTATTTGCCGGCGGAGATGATCTTGCCCGAGCTGTCCTTCTTGAAGCCGCCGCCGATGTTATCCAGCGGCACGCCTTTGCTGAGGAGGTACTCAAGGAGCACGAGATTGGTCGTCTGCGGGTAGACGTAGTCGGTGCCCAGCAGGTAGAATTTCTTTTTTCCCTGGGCGAGGAAGTAATCCACCGCGGGAATGGCCTGCTGGTTGACGGCTTCGGCCGTGTAACACACGTTCTGGCTCTCTTCCTCGCCTTCATATTGCACGGGGTAGAAGAGCAGGCCGTTGTCCTTTTCGAAGACAGGGAGGCAGGACTTGCGGCTCACCGAAGTCCAGCAGCCGAAGACCACCGCCACTTTGTCGACTTCCAGCAACTGTTTGGATTTCTCAGCGAAGGTGGGCCAGTCCGAACCGGGATCTACGATCACCGGCACGATTTTTTTGCCGAGTACGCCGCCGCTGGCGTTAATCTGGTCAAACGTGAACAGGAGGATGTCGCGCAGCGAGGTTTCGCTGATGGCCATCGTTCCGGAGAGATCGTGGAGGACGCCGACCTTGACGACGGCGTCATCGGCACGGAGGCAGGAGGTAAACGCGGCGGCGACAAAGGCGCCCGCGGTGAGGAGGTGGCGGAGTGTCTTTAGCATGATCGATTCGAGGCTAGAGGTGGTGGTCAGAAAGAGGGCGCGGCGGGATAAACCGACGCGCCCAGGTTAAGTTGAAACCAAGGACTGGAGGCTTTCAGCCCCCGTTAGAACTGGAAGATCGTCTGGACGCCGAAAAAGTTGGCATCCTTTGAGGTGAAGTCCGTGTAGTGATAGTACGAGTATTCCGCCCGAACACTGAGATGATCGGTGACGGCGTAGGTCGGGCAGATGGTGTATTTCGTGAAGCCCGGACCGCCGTTGCTCAACTTCTCGCCGCTGATGCGGCCGGCGAGCGAGAACTTTGATTCAGCGAAGGTGTAATCGCCGAAAACGATCCAATTGTAGCCTTTGTTCCCGGTGCCACCGTCCTTATTGACGTATTCGGCGGCGACGCGGGTCTGCTTGTCGATCTGGTAGCTCGCCCAGAAGTCGAAGGTGGAGATGCTGTGCACCTCGAAACCACCCTTGGAATCATAAGCATAGCCAGCCCAGAGCGTGAGATTGGTGATGCCAACGTAGGAGTAGTAAGCCTCAAGACCGCCATTGTGCTTCAACTCGCCGTCGCCTTTGGTGGCGCCATAGGGTGAATAGACCGAGTCCACGAGGGCAAGGCCCGCCGTCTGGCTTTTGTCGGAGTAGTCGATATGCACGCCTTCATGATAACCCGGGATGGGCGCGAGGAAATCACCGTCGGCGTAGCTGATCTGATCCATGTGGATCGGATAAAACGACTCGTAGCCCATGTAGCTCAGGAACCGGCCGGCAGTCATGGTGATGCCGCTGCCGGTGTCGTAGGTAACATTGGCGTCGAGCAGCGTGACTTCGTCGCCGTTCTGGTTAACACCGGAGTGGCCGGTGGGAACATCAAGCCCGGAAGCCGTATTGGGGACGTAATAAAAACTGAACACGGCAGTCACCGGCTTGTAGCTGATGGTGGCTCCCAGCAAAGCCGAGTCGACGTTCAATGAGTCGGTCGACGTGGATTTATCCTGTTTGAAATATTCGTATGAGCCGACACCATATCCATTTACGGATAGATTGTCGTTTATTTTGATGTCAGCAAGGACCGGTAGCGTCGCGGCGAGAGCGAGCACGGCGGTGAGTTTCATGCGTATGTTCATGGCTTGTCGCTAGATAAGGTTATTTTCTTGGTTTATCCTGAGCCGAAGGGAAGCCTTTGGCTGCGTGTCGATAGCATCAACCCTGCCAACTGTTCGCAGAAAATGAGCTTTTGCCCTAGTGTGGGATCCAAACCCGTGCATTTTGCCCATCGAGGGAGGACTTCGCTGCGCAAAAAAGCCCGGGGCCATTGCTCCGGGCTTGCAGACACAAGATATTGAGCGGCTTAGCTTTTTGGCAGCGGGGTCACCGTGAATTGTTCAGTGATGACGTTGGTTTTTCCATCGGGCTTGGTGATATCAATGGTCTTTGTGCCCGTGCCATTGGCATTGATCTGGGTCGTGGCATCGCTGGTGTAAGTTTTGCCATTGGGCCCGGTGATGGTCTCGTCGCGGGTGGTCACGCCATTGCCATGGGTGACGTCGGTCTGCAGGGTGCTGACCTTGCCATCAGGGCCGGTGATTTGGCCCGTGGTCTCATGGCCATCGGCCGTTTTTACAGTGGTGGTGGAAACATTGCTGACCTTGCCCTGAGCGTTGGTAAGCTCGCTGCTGGTCGAGACCGATCCATTGGCGTTTTTCGTGATCGTGCCCTCGCGCGAGGTCGTCTTGCCATCAGGACGGGTGGTTTCGCCGGAAAATGTGCCGGTACCGGTGGATTTGTCATAGCTGCGCGTGTAGTCATGGGTGCCCACGCCGCCGTTCTGGTTGGTCCAGGTGCCTTGGCGTTGGAGCTGGCCGTTACCGCGGGTGGTGGTTTCGGAGAATGTCCCCGAGCCGCCGTTGCTGGACTGCCATGTGCCGGTGCGGGAACGGGTGCGATCCTTGGCTGAGGCGGGGACCGCCAGGGCCAGTCCGCCCAGAGCCAAGCCGATGAAGAGAGGAAGGATTTTTGATTTCATGATAATGATTCGATGAGTGGATCAGAATTTAGGTTACGGCCTTGGTGACGAGGCGCAGGCCGGCGGGTTGCCGCAAAAAATGGAAAAAAGCGGGCTTCCGGTGTAACCAAGCTGCATTCATGAGCGTAACCGGGGCCTCGGCCCCAAGGAAGAGGTGCGCAACCTCACTCCATGCTCGAATCTGCCGGCGGTTCCATCGCCCGGCTGCAATGATGGGCCGTTGTGCGAACGCCGTTTCCCGCCGGCTATTTTTTAGCGGAAGCGGCCTTGAGCTCTGCACGCGCCGCCTCGGTCCAGTCGATGAGGAGTTTTTTTTCCGCCGCGGTAAGGACGGCGTCGCGGTGGATCCAGAGATAGGAGTGCAATGGCATGAAGCCGGTGTCGATGGTGCGCCCGGCGCCGTGGAGCTTGCGGTCGGCGCGTTTGGCATCGTAGGCGCCGAATTCGGAGAAATTGAGGTGGCCTTTGCCATCACGGATGTGCGAAGCGAGCCACCAACCGACGGGCTGCACCTCGGCATACCACGGGTAGCGGGTGTTGTCGGAGTGGCAGTCGTAGCAAGCCTTGGTGAGGACGCTCTGCACTTCGGCAGGCACGGTGACCTTGGCCGTGATATCGGTCGGGCCGACTGCCGGGGAAAGGTTTTTTGCCGGGCGGACGAATTGGATCGCAACAAAAACAACGGCCAGGCCGAGAAGGATTTTGCGCAACATAAGTCGGAGTGCCGGATTTCTGCCCGGCGTCGTGGGAACGGGCAAGGACGGAGTTCGCGGCGCCGAGGGGCTCAGTAAATTTTTTCTTCGAGCAGGGCGAAGAGCGCGGCTTCGTCGATGCGCGTCTGCTGCATCGAGTCACGTTCCCGGAGGGTGAAGGTGCCGTCCTTCTCGATCGTCTCGAAATCGATGGTCACGCACCAAGGGGTGCCGGCTTCATCCTGGCGACGGTACCGCTTGCCGATGTTGCCCGACTCGTCGTAGAAGACGTTCCACTTGCGCTTGAGCTTGCGGTAAAGTTTCTCGGCGACGTCCACGAGCTCCGGCTTGTTTTTGATCAACGGCAGAACGGCGACCTTGATGGGCGCAAGGCGCGGGCTGAAGCGCAGCACGGTGCGCTTCTCGACATTGCCCTTTTCGTCCTTCACGTCCTCCTCGGCGTAGCCGGCGCAGAGCGCGGCCAGGAGGATGCGATCCACGCCGACGGCGGGCTCGATGACGTGCGGCACGAACTTCTTCTTGGTCGCCTCGTCGAAAATTTCCTGCGGCTTGCCCGAGGCCTTCGCGTGCTGACCGAGGTCGTAGTTGCCGCGCGCGGCGATGCCCCACAATTCCTGCACGCCGAACGGATACTTGAACATGATGTCCACCGTGCCCTTCGAATAGAACGCGAGCTTTTCCTTGGGGTGGGCGTAGAGCGAGAGGTGCGAGTCGGGCAGGCCGATGCTGAGCAGCCAGGTCCGGCACCATTCGATCCATTCCTGGTGGCATTTGGCCCAATCGGCGTCCTCGTGGATGAAATACTCCATCTCCATCTGCTCGAACTCGCGCGAGCGGAAGATGAAATTGCGCGGCGTGATTTCGTTGCGGAACGACTTGCCGATTTGGGCAATGCCGAAGGGCAGCTTCACGCGGCCGGTGTCCACGACGGTCTTGAAATCAACGAACATGCCCTGAGCGGTTTCGGGCCGCAGGTAGGCGACCGAGCTCGCGTCGGTCATCGCGCCGACGTTGGTCTGGAACATCATGTTGAACGAACGCGGCGGCGTGAGGCTGCCGGGCTCGCCGGTGGCGGGCGAGGGGATGAGATCAATTTCGTCAGGAACGGCTTCTGTCATGTCACGCACAAGCCCAGATATATTTGAGGAAATGGGCTTAAGTTGTCCGCGAATTCGGAACTTCTTTTTAAACTCTTCAGCTTTTTCGTTAAGTTCTGCCTCGATGCGCTCGCTTTCGAGTGCGGACACGAAACCGACAAGGGTAGGAGACCCATATTTGCCGTCACTGAGAGCTGCGCCGTATTCTTTGCTGATTCTTTTCTTTGCCACCAGGTCATCAATCACGTCTGGCCCAAACTCAACATTCTCGACGAAAACCTGCGCAAAAAACAGCTGATCCGCCCGATAGCGCTGCTTGCTCTCCTTGCAATCGACGAGGGGGTCGCTGAAGCCGGCGACATGGCCGGAGGCTTCCCAGACTTTCGGGTGCATGATGATGGAGGACTCAAGGCCGACGATGTCGTCGCGGCGGCGGACCATGTCGTTCCACCAGCAGTCGCGAATGTTTTTCTTCAGTTCGGCGCCGAGCGGACCGTAGTCGAAAAAGCCGTTGAAGCCGCCGTAGATTTCGGACGAGGGGAAAATGAAACCGCGGCGTTTGCAGAGCGCGACGATGCGCTCCATGAGATCGGTCGGGGAGTCGGCGGTGGACATGGAAGGTGAACGCTAGCGGGAGGCGGGGCGGTGGGTCAACGCCGGGCTTGCGGCGCAAATTCCGGGGTTGCGCGCCTGCCCGCTTCGCGCCCCAGTTGAAGGGATGAAATTTTCGTTCACGCCCAAGGAATATGCGCGCCTGCTCGAGCTGGCCTATCTTGGCCACTGGGTGGTGGCCTCGCGCAAGGGCGACGATTCCGCCGCCGCCCGGCGCTATGACGGCATTTTCAAAAGGCTGCTCGAGCTGGCCACTTCGCTTGGCTGTGCCGACCTGGTCGAGGAACGGGACGATGGTTCACTCGGGCCTTCCGCCAAAATCGAGGAGGACGAGCGGGTGGGTGAAATCATCGCCGAGTTCGACAACGACACGTTCTGGAATGAGCTGGTCACCCGCTTGGCCGAACGCGAATACGCTGCCGAACAGGCCAAGCGTGCACTGGCCGAGGCGCCAGGGGTCGATCCGCCGCCCACGCCTGACGAGCGACTCAAGCAAATCGAGGATGCCTATTGGGACGAATTTGAGAAAAATGATCTCGCTAATCTGATCCTTTTACGTGGCGGGCGGGGCTAGGCGAGGGAGAGGGCAATTGCTTTAATACGCTGCATCGAAACCGCTTGTGAATAGATTGGAGAGGGCTGGCCAAGCTTTTTGCAAAAGACTTTTGTTAAAAAAACGTCACAAAATACACTTGCAAACATAATTTTTACGATTAGCTAGGTATAAGACACTATGCGAGTGCCCCGCCAAAATAGACTTCTTCGGTTGGCCCTGATGACAGCGGCCGCACTTCTTGCTTTGGCTGGCGAAGCAAATGCGCAGGTCATCACCATCGGCCAGAGCTTCACGGGAGCGACCTTGCCGGCCTCTTGGAACTACGGTGGCAACGTTAACAACAGCGGCACCATTACTCCGTTTTCCCCCACCGCTTCAGGCACGAGTGCTGGCATGACGATGACCACGAGCTCCGGCAACGAGTCAACGTACGCCTACGATCCCACTTCATTTAGTTCAGCGAACGCGACGATTTCCGTCCAATTCACCTATACGGCATCAAATGGCACGGCGACACCCGCAGACGGCATCACCTTTTTCCTGGCCGATGCCAGCGTCGTTGCCGCCAGCGGATTCAGCCCGGGTGCTTTCGGCGGCAGTCTCGGCTATGCCCAGAAAAACGCGGCCGCGGCTCCGCCCAGCGGCACTTCCGGTCTGAATGGCGGCTACCTTGGCGTGGGCATCGACCAGTTCGGCAACTATTCCAACCCAAGCGAAGGCCGCAATGGCGGCCCCGGTTCCGAGGCAAACGATATTGCGGTTCGTGGTCCCGGCTCAGGTCAAAACGGTTACGATTACCTGGGCGGAACGACGGGTGGCATCCCGAATTTTTCGGCTCCGACATCCGGCTCCATCTCGACCAATTTCGAAATGACGCTCAGCGCGACCAACCAGCTCGTCATGTACATGCAAGAGGGCGGTGTTTACACGCAGATCTTCACCGCCGATCTCTCCGGTTATGCCCGGCCCAACGATCTGATCATGGGCTTCACAGGCTCCACCGGCGGCGCCAACTCCACCCAGCAGATCGCCAACGTCCTTCTCACCAGCGTGACGTCCAACCTCTGGACCAACAATCTTGGCACCAGCAATTGGGGCGATGTCTCCGGCAGCACAACCAATTGGAACGGCACGATTGTTCCTGCGACCGGGGCCGACATCCTGCTCGACAACACCTATGTCAACAGCGCGCAGAACATCAACGTCGGCGTTGGCCAGAATCGCATCATCCGTTCGCTGCAAATCGACGCGCCCTTCAATTACACGCTCAACAACGGCAGCATTGAGTTCAGCAACAACGGCGTCCTCGGCCCCTCGGGCATTTTCGTCTCCCAAACCCACGGCTCGGCTACGCAGACCGTGAATTCCAATCTCAAGGCGGACAACGCCATCGAAATCAAAAATGGCAGCGGCGGCGCGCTCAATCTTACCGGCACTCTCAACAATAATGGCAACACCGTCACCTTCGACGGCACGGGTACGGGTGTCACCACCGTTTCGGGGGTGATCTCCGGTACCGGCGCCATCGTCAAGAGCGACAGCGGCAGCGTCACCCTCTCCGGCGCCAATAACTACAGCGGCGGCACCACGCTGAACGCCGGTACGCTCACGGCCGACAACAATAGCGCCCTCGGCTCGGCTGGAATCACGATCAATGGCGGCACGCTCGCTTCCGACAGCAACAACACGGTCAACAACACGATCACGCTCAACGGCAGCGCCGGCCTGAACAACATCACCACCAGCGGCACCCTGACCCAGACCGGCGGCAGTTACACGCTGAACATGGACGGCGCCACCCAGTCCGGCGCGGTTAATCTCTCCAACACGGCCACCACGCGCGCCCTCACAGTCAACGTCGACAACGGCTACACTTCGACCATTTCCGGCGTCATTCAGAATGGCGGCACGGCCACCAGTGGGAATGTCACCAAGACCGGAGCTGGCACCCTCACGCTCAGCGGTGCCGACACTTACACCGGCACCACGACTATCAATGCTGGCACGCTCCAGCTCGGGGCCAGTAATGTCCTGGCCGACACTTCCAATCTCACCATTGCCGGCGGCACCCTGAATCTCAACGGCAAGTCGGATCTGGTCCACAATCTCAGCTTCTCTGGCGGCGCCACGCTGGATTTTGGAGCATCGGCCGGCAACAACACCCTGGTCTTTAACAACATCAGCTCGGCTTCCGGTGTCCTCACCATCAATAACTATGTGGGACCCGATAGCAGCAATTTTGCGGGTGCCGGCGATTTCCTCGGCACGGCGACGAGCGGCATCGCCGCCGCCACCCTCAATCAGATTTATTTTTCGGGTTACGGCACCGGCTCGACGGAAAATACCTCGCAGACCGCAGCCGGCAACGGGCTTGGCAATGCCTATCGCATCGTCCCCACCGCCATCAACTGGGGGCCCTATACCTGGACCAGCAACTCCAGTCAAAACACCGGCACCAACGCAAACTGGCAGGGTGGCACGGCTCCGCCCAACACCGCCAATCCGACCAATGTCTTTGTCGATTTTGGCACCGGCACCCAGACCAATGTCCTTTTCAATGCCAACGCCACCATCAACGCGCTCCGTTTTGATTCCAGCGCGGCCGGCTATACCATCACCGACAGCGGCACGCGCACGCTCACATTGCAAAACGGCACCAGCATCGCCTTTGTGCAGCAGCAATCGGCCAATAACCAGACGCTTAGCCCGGCCAACATCGTGATCAAAAATAACACGGTCTTTGATGTCACCGGCGCGGGCAACCTCACCGTGGGATCCGCGATCAGCGACGGAGGCAGCTCCTTCAGCCTGACCAAGACCGGCAGCGGCGGAAAGCTCATTCTGACTGGTACCAATGCTTACGACGGCGGCACCAGCATTCAGAACGGCACGATCCAGATTCAAAACAAGGGTGCCCTTGGCACTGGCACGGTCACCGTTGCGAATGGCACCACGCTCGAAACTTCCAATGTGGGGGCCAGCGTCACCAACGCCATGACTCTGGCCGGCACCGGCGTCAGTAACAACGGCGCCATCGACAATGTCACTGGCAGCAGCACCCTTTCCGGCGTACTCACGCTGGGGGGCAGCAGCCGCATCAATTCCGATGCCGGCACGCTCACCCTTTCCGGCGGCCTCACCGGCACCAATACGAACCTTAACCTCGGCGGCGCGGGCAACATCACGGTCAGCTCGGCGATCACCACTGGCACCGGCAGCGTCACGCTCGACGGCAGCGGCACCACGACCTTTTCGGGCGGAGCCAACACCTACACGGGCGACACGATCGTCAACAGCGGCACCTTGAATCTGAGCAAAACGGCCAACACCACTGCGGTGGCCGGAAATCTCACCGTCAACGGTGGCACGGTCAATGAAACCACCAGCGGCCAGGTGGCCAGCACCTCGACGCTCACGGTCAACAGCGGCACGTTCGCCCTGACCGGCGGCGCGGATAATACTTTTGCCACCGTCAACACCTCCAGTGGCAGTACCGCTAGCCTGAGCAGCGGCTCCGTTCTCACCTTCGGCGGCACCGGCACCAGCACGGTCAATGGCGTCATCACCGGCGCCGGCGCGATCAGCACCACTGGCACTGGCAGCGTCATCCTCGCCGGCAACAATACGTACTCCGGCGGCTCCACCTTGGCCAGCATCGTCACCGCTTCGAACAGCGGCTCCCTCGGCACGGGCGCGGCCGCCATCAACAGCGGTGGCAACCTCCAGGTGCAGAGCGGTGTCACGCTCGCCAATAATTTCACGCTGAACAGCCCCGGCACCAGCGCCAACGACGGCGCCATCGAAAATCTTTCCGGCAGCAACACGGTCTCCGGTACCGTCACCCTCGCCGGCAATTCCCGCATCCAATCCGACGCCGGTGCGCTTACCTTCTCCAATACCGTCAGTCTCGGTGCCAACACCCTCAACGTCGGTGGCAACAGCAACACCACCATTTCAAACACCATCTCCGGCACCGGTGCGTTGACCAAGGACGGCTCCGGCACACTCACGCTTTCCCACGCGAATACCTTCACCGGCTCCACCACGATCTCCGCCGGCACCCTCACCGCCGGCGCCGCAAACGTGCTGAACACCACCAGCGGCGTCACCGTCAGCAGCGGCGCAACTCTCGGCCTGAACAATTTCAGCCAGACCATCGCCAATCTCAACAGCAGCGGCACGCTCGATTTCGGCTCCACGGGCGGCGAGACGCTCACGTTGACCGGCACCAACACCCTGGGCGGCACGATGGCCGGCGCCATCGGCACCCTGGTCGTCGGTTCGGGCGCCACGCTCACGCTCGCGGCCAATTTCAACGACCCGAGCCTCAACATCATCCTCGCGGGCGGCACGCTCAACCTCAATGGCACCACGGACACCTTTGGTGCCCTCAGTATCACCGGCAACTCCACCCTCGATTTCTCGAACAGCTCCAACTCCCTGCTTACCGTCAACAGCGTCTCCATCCAGAGCGGCCTGCAGCTGTCCGTCACCAACTGGGCCAACGCGCAGGATTATTTCTACAGCAACAACACCCCTGGCCCGCAGGGCTCCAACCCCACGAACCAGATCGTCTTCACTGGCTTCAGCGGCAACAGCACCAAGTGGCTGTCTTCCGACCACGAAATCACGCCGGTGCCCGAACCGTCCACCTACGGGGCCATTCTGGTCGGCGCCGGCCTCGGCCTTTTCCTGCTGCGTCGCAGCCGGAACAAAAAAGTGTTGATCGAGCTATAAGCCGGCGGAGCGGTGGCTTTGCCTTGGCAGGGACGGCGAACTGTTTTTTAAGTGGGGGTCATGCCCACCTCCGGAGATCGCGCGGACTTGGTCGCCTGGTCGAAAAACTTTGGACGGGACCTGATCCTGGTCACCGATCCGATGCGGCGTCGCCGGCTGACCGGCGTAATCTTGGGCTTGGTTCTTGGCATCGGCCTCGTGGATTACGCGATTGATAACGGCGATCAGATTTCTTTGCACCTTTTCTACTTTTTGCCCGTTTCACTGGCCGTCATCACCCGGGGATGGAAATTTGCCATCCTGATTGCCGCGTCCTGCGTGGCCGTAATGCTGGGCGGGGACATCCTTTCAGGAGCGCATTACGCCAGCCTGTTCGTGCCCGGCTGGAACGTGCTCATCACGTTCGGTAATTACCTCATCATCATCTGGCTGCTTCACAATTTGCTCATACTGCAGCGCGAAATGGAGGAGCGCGTGCGTCAGCGCACGGCGGCGCTGGCGGACGAGGTGTCGGAGCGCGAGCGGCTGGAGAAGGAAATGATGGCGATTGGCCAGAAGGAGCGCTGGTCGATCGGACATGACCTGCACGACGGACTCTGCCAGCACCTGACGGGAACGGCCTTTGCGGCCCGCGTGCTGGCCGAGGAACTGGCGGATCGACATGAGCCCGCGGCTGCCAATGCCGGGCGGATCGTGGCCTTGATCGAAGACGGCATCGGACAGATGCGGCGTGTCGCAAAGGGCTTGTTGCTTGTGTCGGTGGAGGAAGGCGGCCTGGTGACCGCCTTGCAGGAACTGGCCGTAACTGCAGGCGAACAGTTTCAGTTAAAATGCGAATGCCATTGTTCGGGCGAGCCGGCCTTGCCGGATGCGGTCACGGCTTCGCACCTTTTCCATATTGCACAGGAGGCGGTTCGCAACGCGGCCCGGCATGGCCAGCCGGGCCGCATCAGCATCACCCTGCTGGCTGCCCCGGCGGGCCTCACCCTGACCGTGAGCGATGACGGTACCGGCATAAAAAACACCGGAGGTCCTGTCCGCGGCATGGGGTTGCGCATCATGGCGCATCGGGCGGCCATGATCGGAGCGGATTTTTCCGCGGGCACGGCGGCCGGCGGCGGAACGAAAATTTCCTGCCAGTTGCCCCCGTCCGCTGCGAATCTATGAATTCTTTGACGTCCAAAAAGAGTCCCCAACGGCACCGGGTCTTCGTGGTCGACGATCATCCTTTGGTGCGCGAATGGCTGGTCAGCCTGATCAGGCGCCGTCCGGATTTGGAAGTTTGCGGGCAGGCGGAGGACACGGCGACGGCGCTTTCATCGATTGCCGCGACGCGGCCGGGCGTGGCGATCGTTGATCTTTCATTAAAGGGCGGCTCAGGCCTGGAGCTGATCAAGGACCTCAGGGCGCAGCATCCCGCCGTTCGAATTCTGGTGCTCTCCATGCATGAGGACACCTCCTATGCCGAACGCGCCCTCCGGGCCGGGGCCCGGGGCTATGTCATGAAGCGTGAAGCCACAGGATTGATCATCGAGGCGATCTACGAGGTGTTGCGCGGGAAAATTTACGCGAATGAAAAACTGCTGGCGACGCTGGCGGAAAGCATCATTGAGGGTTCCTCAGGGAAATCCGGCTCACCGGCTGATTTGTTGAGCGATCGCGAACTCGAGGTTTTTCGACTGCTCGGTGGCGGCCTTGAAACCAGGCAGATCGCCGAGCGGATGAAATTAAGCATCAAGACCGTCCAATGCTATGCCGCGCGGATCAAAGAAAAACTTCATCTGGACAACGCCAGCAAGCTCATGCGCGAGGCGGTCAGATGGGTCGAGGCGGAGCAATAGGGCGGAAGCGCCGAACCGGAAATGCAGGGTAATGCCCTGCAAATGATTTCGCCTTGGTCTGGCAGACATTTTGGCGCCATCCTGCTAAGGTTGCCGGCTTGATCCCCGAAACCCCGCTCCGGGAATGAAATCATTACTCCAACGAATCCCTTCAACCCTCCTTTTGTCCGCCGCCCTCTTTGGCTTCGGCGTAAGCCTGCAGGCCGCGGACAGTGCGGCGCCCGCGCCGACCGTCCTGCCCGGCATGGTGGTGACACCTTCCGTGCAGACGGACTTCAGTTTGGGGACCAGCACCTACACACTGAGCCGCGGCCAGATGGAGACCATCGCGCAGGGCGCGGACTCAAATTTCAACCAGATGCTCATCCGCGCGCCGGGAGTCTCTTCCGACAGTGGCGGGCAGGTGCATTTCCGTCAGGAGGATCCTTATTATCAATATTACATCAACGGCATCCTGCTGCCCCGCGCCATCAATGGTTTTGGCGAGGATGTGGACACGCGCTTCGTCGACACGATTTCCCTGAAAGTGGGGGCGTTGCCGGCCCAGTATGCATGGGGCAACTACGGCATCATTTCCATTCAGACCAAGACCGGCGCCAGCCTGCAGGGCGGTGAGGCCTCGCTCTCCCTGGGCAGCTACGACACGATCCACTCCAGCGTTTCCTACGGCGGGTCGACGGGGAAAACCGACTACTACTTCACGGGCAGCTATCTTTATAACGATCTCGGCATCGAAAACCCCACCTCCGACGCGCAGGCCATCCATGACGACACCCGCCAGTTCAAGGGCTTTGCCTATGTTTCCCATAAACTGTCGGACACGAGCAGCCTCAGCTTCATCGGCAGCGCCTCCCATGCGGATTTTCAGATTCCGAACAATCCCAGCCAGGTTCCCGTCCTGGAATTCGCCAAGAAGGTGAAGGCCTTTCCGGTGGCGAATTCAGCCAGCCTGAATGAAACGCAGACCGAGCAGTCCTATTACGGGATCGTGGCCTACCGGCAGACGCTGGACGATCTTTCCTTCCAGGTCGCGCAGGTGAACCGCTACAGCAGCGTCCTGTTCCGGCCGGATGAAAACGGGGATCTTTATTTCAACGGCGTGGCCGCCCGCGTCTTCCGGGATATCGTGACCAATGGCATTCAGGGCGATTTCACCTATCAGGCGGGCGCGGCCAATACCATCCGCGGCGGCCTGCTGTTTGATACGGAAAGGGCCCGGGATCACAACACCGTGGCCGTTTTTGCGGCCGAGGACGACGACGTCGACCCGGCCAACGGGGAACTGATCGCCAAGGCTCCCCCTTTCGTCATCAAGGACAATCACGCCAAGCGCGGTTACGATTCCACCCTGTACCTGCAGGACGAATGGAAGGCCACCGACCGTCTGACGCTCAATTTCGGCGGCCGCTTCGACGCCGTGAGCGCCTACGTCCACGAAAGCCAGGTCAGCCCGCGCGTCAGCGCCGTGTTCACCGCCACCCGCTCCACGACATTCCATGCCGGCTATGCCCGCTACTTCATTCCGCCGCCGCTTGAGAACGTCTCGCCCGCCAGCGTGGGCAAATTCGACGATACGACGAACGCCGCCGACCAGGACGCGGACGACCCGGTGAAATGCGAGCGGTCGAATTATTTCGACGCCGGCGTCACCCAGAGCCTCTCCACTCATTTTGAAGTCGGGCTGGACGGTTACTACAAGCGCGCCACCAACCAGATCGACGACGGACAGTTCGGCGCCGCCAACATCTTTTCGCCCTATAACTTCGCCAAGGCGACCATCTACGGCGTGGAGATCTCCGGCAGTTATGTCGATGGCAGCTTTTCCGCCTTCGCCAATTTCGCCGCCTCGCAGGCCAAAGCCCGCGGCATCGTGTCCAGCGAATTTGAGTTCGACCAGGACGAGCTGGATTATATCTCGACGCACGACGTTTACCTCGACCAGACGCAGTTTTACACCGCCTCGGCCGGCGTCGCCTATGCCTGGCGGCAGGTCACGATCCATGCTGACGTCCTTTATGGCAGCGGCATGCGCAGCGGCTTCGCCAACACCGATACGCTTCCAAAGTATTATCCGGTGAATCTCGGTTTCGAATATCGCTTCAAGCTCGAAGGTCTCGGCGACGCCACCTTCCGCCTCGATGCGACCAATCTTTTCGACCAGAGCTACGAGCTGAACGACGGCACGGGCATCGGCGTGGGCGCGCCGAAATTCGGCAACCGCCGGGGCATCTACGGCGGCATCTCCTGTAATTTTTAAACTTCTTCGAGCAGGATTTCTGCTCGAATCACACCCCCGGCCCAGAGACGGGTCGTAATTGCAATTTATTTGCAACTATATGGCTATCTGTGAGATACAGTAAGCAGCCTGTAAAAATGGAAAGGACCTGACGGGCGTCTTGACCGGAAACGCCTGGTTATCATGGTACGCTCGCTAGGGTATTTTCCCCATGCCCGGCATTTCAAAGACAGCCCCCACTCGTCACGCCTCATCCAACTCGGTCAGTGACAGCCTAGGACACCCAAAGATGAAAACGAAATTGATTCCTTCCGCGTCGGCGCGGCCGGCCTCGGCCGCCCCGGCTTTCTCGTCCGTGCCTTCCATGGCGCGAAATGTATTCAATAATGTGATACGCAGCGGCCGCCCCGTGGCGCTGATGGCGGCCTGCGGGCTGCTCTCGCTCGGCTTCGCGGAGCGTGTGTCGGCCCAGTCCACCGTCAGCTTCGAGGCGGAAAACCTGACCTACACGGCCAGCGGCGCGACCGCCTCGGTCCAGACCGACACCAATTCCAGCGGCGGCAAGTGGATCGAGCTGGCCGGCAACAGCACCGGCGACAACATCAGCTTCGCCATCCCCAGCGTGGCCGCCGGCACCTACCAGTTGCAGATGGAATGGAAGGGCAACACCAGCCGGGGCATCCTGCAGCTCTCTGTCGACGGCGCCAATCTCGGCGGGACAGTCGACCAGTATTCCACCGCCCAGTCGTATCCGACGAGCACTTTTGGCAACGTGACCTTTGGCTCGGCCGGCACGCACACGATCAAGCTGACGGTCACTGGCAAGAATTCGGCCTCGAGTTCTTACCAGCTCTCGGCCGACAAGTTCACTTTCGTCGTGCAGACCAGCGGCGGGGGCGGCGGCAGCGGCAAGCCCAACGGCAATCCCATTCTTCCGCCCAAGTGGGCCTTTGGCGTGCTCTTCGGCTGCTATGACAATCAGACCGGGGTCTTGAGCAACATGACCCAGCTGCGCAACGGCTATTGCGGCGACCTCATGTGGGTCGATTCGAGCTGGCTGGGCAGCAATTACAACGGACCCGCGACCGACTATATCGATTTCAAGTTTGATCCGAGCCAGTTCTCCAATCCCTCAAGCATGATCAGCACGCTCCACAGCAACCATTTTCATTTTGGTGTATGGGAATGGCCTTGGATCAGCGAGAGCCAGACTTCCGTCTACAACACGGGCGCCTCCAACCACTACTTCATCCAGACCAGCAGCGGCTCGGTCGCCCGCCCCTCGGGTGTCTGGCATGGCCTCACCGATGCGACGACGGGCCAGTTTGACCTCTCCACCACGGCCGGTGCCAACTGGTGGAAGAGCCTCAATCAGCCCCTCTTCGACATGGGCTTTGATTTCCTCAAGATGGACACGACCGTGGGCATCCCCAGCGGCGGCGTGCTCGCCAATGGCAGCACCAGCACGACCGACTGGAAGGGCTTCTATCATAAGGCAGCGTGGGAAATCACCTCGACCGCCACTCTCGCGCAAGGGAGAGGTTTTCTCCTGGCCCACTCCGATGCCGGCTCGGCCACGAACAACGACCAGTATCCCGGCCTCTGGACGGGCGACAGCGCCGCCACATTCGCCAGCATGATCTCGAAGGACATGGGCGATGCCTTCAAGTGCAACACCAAGACCACGGGCGCCTACTGGTGCGGCGACACCGGCGGCTACAACGACAATTCGAACGACGAGCTCTACCAGCGCTGGCTCGAATACGGCTGCTTCACGCCCCTGACCGAGTTCTTCGGCGCCAAGGGCACAACCGGCTCAACCGGCATAGAAGGCCGCTTTCCCTGGTGCTTCGGCACGCAGGCGCAGGCGACCTTCAAGACGTTCACCCAGCTGCGGTATCAGCTGCTGCCGTTCCGCTATTCCAACGCGCAGGCCTGCTACCATGTCACCGGCACCGTGCAGTATCCCGTCTGGTGGCCCACCTCGACGCAGATCATCAACGGCCATGGCAGCAGTGAAATCCTGGTGCAGCCGGTCACGACGGCCGGTGCCACCAGCGCTTCGGTGAAGTTCCCCTCGGGGACCAACTGGGTCAGCTATTGGACAGGCACGGTTTATACCGGCGGCAGCACGGCCACGATCCCGGCGCCGGTCAACCAGGTGCCGATGTTCATCAGTGCCGGCGCGATCATCCCGATGGGTCCGGTGATGCAATACGTGGATCAGCTCCCGGCCGATCCGCTGACCCTCGACATCTACCCGTCCGGCTCGACGAACTACACCCTCTATGAGGATGACGGCATCAGCGACCTGTACATCACGGACAACGAGTTCTCCACCACGAAGTTCACCTCCGACAACACCAGCGGAAAGGAAGTGGTGACGATCGGCGCATCCAGCGGCGATTACGTCGGCAAGCTCACCGCCCGCACCTACGTCCTGCAGATCAACCAGCAGTCGTCCTCTCCCGCCAGCGTGACGCGCGATGGCGCCACGGAAACCCAATACACTTCCCAGTCGTCGTTCAACTCCGCCTCCGAAGGCTGGTTCTACGACAGCGGCGCGAAGATCACCTGGGTCAAATTCCGGATCTCGACAAGCGCTTCGACTTCGGTGTCGCTGCACTAAAACGCAGCGGTCCTGCCGCCGTTTGTTCGCCGGCCAATTACAAACCGCATCCTTCAATGAAGGGTGCGGTTTTTCTTTTTCACGGTGACCACGCGCAAGATTGCCCGGCGGACGAAAGAAACATTGCGGGATTCACCGCATGGAGGAAGGGCCCCGGCCGACTGCCGCGATGCGGTCAACCGCGGGCACATTCGCCCGCCTGGGAAGAAGCCGCGTCAATGCGCGGACCCGGCCGGCGGGGCGAAAAGCTTGGCGCGACTTTCCGGCAAGGCGCCGATCGTGGCCCCCTGGCTGTAGATGAGGATCGCCTTCGTGTTGTAGCGGGCGGTGATGTCCTGCGGATCGGAACATTCATAGAAGGCAAAGGCGAGCGACTGTGGCTCATTGCCTTCCAGCTCTTTCAAGCCGGTGGTTTCTTTCGGAACCATGCCATAATTTATTTTATATTCGCGGCCATCAAACAAGACCACACGCAGGCGCGCCGCAAGGTGCACGCGCGCCACTGTCGCCGCCGGTGAGTCATGGCTGACGGCCAGCATGACCGGGCTGGTGAGCAAATGGGTCAGGATTTTTTCGACGGCAGGGGAAACGCTGTCCGGCATGGTCCCCTCTACCGGCAGAAAGGGCGCGCCATGCGCTGCGCGCCGCAGCAACAGGGGCGGTTCGACGGTGTTCTGAAAGGGCAGCTCCACTTCACGGACGTCCGCCGGCTCGAAGCTGAGGAGGCGGCTGACGATCCATGTCAAGGGATCGCCCACCAGTTCGGTTTCGTGTTTCGCAAGGAACACCGAGCCGCTGTCTAGGCGCACAAATTGATAATTGTCTCCGCCGTCCTTGTGGCCGAACTCCAGCTGGCGCATGACACGGCCCTTTTCGTCCTCGAAGCGCACCAGCGCGGCATTCAGCCCGAGGGTTTCCATCAACTTCGGATCGTCGGTCACGTAGCGGATCAGCCGGCCCTGGCTGAGATCGCGCATGGTTTGCCCCAGCCAGTTCGGGTCGGCATCGAGGCCGAAGCAATTTGCCACTACCCAGCGCTGGTCGCTGTTTCGCTCCAGGACGGTTTCACGGATCGGCGCATCCTTGTCGACAATGCGGCGCACCTCAAAGCCGTCTTCATCGGAATAGAGCACTTTCGACTGCGGCTTTTCGCGGATGACGATGCGATGGGCCTGCTCGAGCACGGGCAAATCGAGCAGCGGCCGGTCGATCAATCCGGCGTTGTCGGCGGCCACACGGCGCGTGTGATTCCGCCAGGCCAGGCCGGCATCCAGCACGACGAGCACCGCCAGAATAATGAACAGGGCGCGCAGCTTCATCGTTCCGTCCTCCGGCGTGTCCGGCACAGCCAAAAACCGATGCCCCCGAGGGCGACGAGGCCGGGGACCGCGGCGAGATTGAGAAACGTGAGCCGCCGGTCGAGGGCCGAGATGGTCTTCTGCAACTGCTGCTCGATGCCTGTGCGCTGCGCCCGCAGGCTGTTCTGTTCGCGCTGTACGCGGCGAACGGCGGTCAGCGCTGTTTCGCTGACCAGCGAGCTGCCGCCCTTCGCAGCCTGCTCATTGAGGTCGTTCAGCTGCTGGCCCAGTTGGTCGAGGCGCACGTTGATGGACTCCACTTCCTGCCGGAAGCTGTCTTCCGCGGCCATTTGCATGTGGTGGATGCGCGTGAAGGGCCGGATGGCCTGCGCCTTGGCGCTGATCGGCAGCTGGCCGAGGCCGCCGCGCAGGTAATCCAGGCTGTTGATGAGAAACGCGATGTTATCGTTGCGCGGCTTGGTGAGCAGGACATCCCCGGACCGGCCGACCAGTTCGTACGAGAGCGAGTTTTCCAGCAGATCGGCGTCGGCAACGAGAATGACCCGGCTGGATCCGGACGAGGCCTTGAGGCCGAGATTCCAGGCATCGGGATCGGTGGTCGGCATCTGCCCTTCGGGCGGTGGCGGCTTGCCGCCCGGGAAAGCGGTGCCAAAACGCCCTTCAACCACGGCGGCCAGCGTGGAGGCTTCGCCCGTCGGATGGATGAGTTCACCGACGCGGCGGGGATCGACCTTGCCGATTTGCTCCGCATCCACCAGCGCGCTCCGGACGCTGGAGCGCACGAGCGGCGTCAGGGTAGTGGGCGCGCCCGGCACCGGCGTGAAGGAGCCGGTGTAGGCCAGCAGCATGCGGTCGAAGCCCGCGGTGACCGGCTGGGCATCGTCAAAATCGGTCACGGTCAGCCAGAGCGGAAAGGTGATCGGCGGCTGGTCCTTGGCCAGCGGCACCTCTGTCGGATAGCCGAGATCGCCCACCACCTGGTGGGAGGAAAAGCGCACGCCCCACTGCGGGAGGAACTCCGGCAGGTCGCTGGACTTGTAATACTCCGCGCCGATGATCGGGCCGTCCGACTCGTTGCGCACCACCTCGTGGTAGCAATAGGGGTCGAGCAGTATCACGGCCGGCCGGCCGGAAAGAATGTATTGATCAATTGAATACAAGAGCCGCGGGTCGAAGCCGGACGGGTTGATCACGAGCAGGCAGTCCGCGTCGCCCGGCAGCGTCGCGGCGGCGGGCACCACCTCCTGCACGTCGTAGAAGACGCGCAGGTCCTTCATGAACTGCCATTCGGCGGTGCCGTCCTCGACTTTTTGCAGGCGCTTTGGCATGCCGCGCTTGCCGAAGACCTCCAGCGACGAGATCACGGCCAGTTTCGGCAGCCGGTGCTCCTGCACCGAGTAGATCAGCCGGGAAATGTCGTATTCGAGCAGCCGTTCGCGCCGGTAATCGATGAGCGGAATGGTCCGGCGGTCGCCGCCCTGGAAAACCGCGAGCCCGAAGTACAGCCGCTCGTCCGGCCCGAGCTGCTGGGCGGCCAGGCCGATCCGGCGCGCCTCCTCTTCTTCGCTTGAGCCCGGAATGGGGTCGATGACCTGCACCGTCACCTTGCCGCCCGAGCGGCGTTCGTATTGGTGCAGCAGCTGCTCCACGCGCTGGGCAAAGATCTTCAGCCCGATCGGCAGGCCCTTGCGGCTGGCGCTGAAGTAGAGTTCGACCTCCACGGGCCGCTCGATCCGGGCCAGCATCTGCGCGCTGCCCTCCGACAGGGTGAAAAACCGTTCATGCGTCAGATCGGCCTGCACGGGGGGGAGCCGCGAAGCCACGTCGTTCACCAGGACGAGCGCGAGGCCGATCGAGGCGAGGGCGATGACGTTGCGCAGCTTTGGATTCATGGCTGTTTCCCTCAGCGTTGCAGCACGACGATGTTGCCCAGCAGCGCGGCGGCCGACACTGACACGAAGAAAATCACGTCGCCCAGCCGCACCAGGCCCTGGCGCGCGGTTTCAAAGTGCGTGGTGAAACTGAAATTGTTGATCGCATCGGCCAGGCCGACCGGCAGGTCGCGCAGCAGGCTGTTGAACACGCTCCATCCCGTGAGATTCAGCACGAGGCAGGCGAGTACACCGAGGATGTAGGCAATCACCTGGTTTTGCGTGAGTGACGACATGAATGAGCAGATGGCCAGCACCGCGCCGGCCATGAGAAAGCCCACCGCATAGCCGCCGATGACCGGGCCCCAGTCCGGCTGGCCGAGATAGGCCACCGTCAGCGGAAACGGGAAGGTGAGCGCCAGCCCGACGCCGACGAAAAACCAGCCGGCGAGAAATTTTCCGAGCACCGCCTGCGCGGTCGAGAACGGCAGCGTGAGCAGCAGCTCCCAAGTGCCGGAATTTTTCTCCTCGGCCCACAGCCGCATGCCCACGGCGGGGACAAACAGCACATTGATCCAGGGCAGGTAGCGGAAGAAGGACTGCAGGCTGGCCTCGTCGCTTTCCAGGAAATTGTCGAGGAACCAGGGCAGGCCGATGCCGAGCAGGACGAACACGACCAGGAAGACGTAGGCGATGGGCGACCGGAAGTAGCCCATGAATTCACGCTGAAAAATGGTCAGGATGCCGCGCATGGCTGAAAGTGCGGTTTTCATGGTTTGGGCTGGGTCACTTCCCGGAACACATCTTCCAGCCGCGGGCGCCGCCGGCGCATCTGTTCGGGCGTTTCGTCGAGCAGGATCCGGCCGCGATTGATGATGATGACGCGGCTGCACAGTGCGTCCACCTCCTCGAGGATGTGGGTCGAGAGGATGATTGCCTTGGTGGAGCGCATGGAGCGGATGAGCGCGCGCACGACGTCCTTCTGGTTGGGATCGAGCCCGTCCGTGGGTTCGTCGAGGACCAGGCACGGCGGATCATGCAAAAGCGCCTGGGCGAGGCCGACGCGCTGCCGGTAGCCCTTGCTCAGCGTGCCGAGCAGGCGGTGGCGCATGTCGCGAATCGCGCAGAGATCGAGCACGCGCTCGACCGCGGCGTGCAGGGCGCGGCCGCCGAGCTCGCGTGCGCGGCCGGCAAAACGCAGGAATTCCTCGGCCGTCATTTCGCCGTAGAGCGGCCCGCGCTCCGGCAGATAACCGAGACAGCGCTTGGCCGCGATGGGGTCGACGGCGACGTTGTGCCCGCAGATCCATGCGGAGCCCGCGGTGGGCGCCAGGAAGCCCGTGAGCATTTTCATCGTGGTGGACTTGCCCGCGCCGTTGGGCCCGAGAAAGCCGAGCACTTCACCGCGGGGCACGCGGAAGCTCACGTCGGCCACCGCGCGGAAGGGCCCGAAGTCCTTGACGAGATTTTTTGTTTCAATTCCAACCACGGCCGTTTTTCCCACGTTCACGATTGCAAGCTGAACCGCACGCCGCGGCTTTGGGCCGCCCGTGATGACTGGGGAAAGGCGTGCTTGTACTGGAGGGGTGGCCCATGAACGACGTTCCGGGGCGAACGCCCGCGATGAGGAGGGGAGGAAAGCAAACTGAACATGGAGGGAGGGGCTTCCGAGTGTTGAACAGGGAGGAACCGGGTCAATCCCTGACGTCCGCGCGACAGTTAATTTGTCGGACGCTTTGCGCTTGAGCTTTGTTCCGAGGGCCGGGTGCAGGCAGATGGCTTTCCGGGATAAAAAAGCTGGGCGGCCGGTGGGCCGCCCAGCGCACGATCAATTTTTGATCGGAAACGGGAGAGAGCGTATTACTGGGCGGTGAAGGTGAACTTGTCCGCGGAGAGCTGGTAGGCGCTCGAGGACGAATTCTTGCCGGTGACCGTCAGCTTGACGGTATGCGTGCCGGCCGAAGCGAACGTCACGGTGCCGAAGGTGGTCGTCGGGTACGACTGGGCGGTGGAATACTGGTCGAGCGTGCCGCCGACGTTGGTGCCGTCAACCGACAGCTGCAGGATGCCGCGGGAGGTGTTGCCCTTCCACTCCATCTTCACCTGGTAGGTGCCGGCAGTCACGCTGGGGATGGCGAAGCTGATGTTGTCGCCGGTGCTGTTGCCGGCCAGCTCGATCCACTTGCCGCCGCTGGAGTTGGTGTCGGTCTGGACCGAGGCCGTGGCGCCGCTGGGCGTGTAGGTCAGGCTTTCCGCCTCGAAGCTGACGGTCGTGCCGCCGCCACTGGTGCTGATCGTATAGGTTGCGCTGGTGACGGAGCTGTCGGTGGAACCGCTCTTGTAAGCGATGGCCTTGAGCGTCTTGGTGCTGCTGATGCTTACCGGGCTGGAGTAAACCGTGCCGGCGGTCTCGCTCGGCGTGCTGCCATCAAGCGTATAGCGAATGGAGGCGCCGCTGGTGGATGACTTGATCGTCACCGTCTGCGCGCTGGTATAGCTGCCGCCACCCGGGCTGAACGTGGGCGCGGAGACTGTGGAAGTGGACGTCACCTTGTTGGCGGTGACATTCGAATGCTGGACGTAGTCGTTGGCGCTGAAGCCGGAGGTCGTGCTGGCGCCACGGTACAGGCCCCACTTCGGGTAATATTGAGTGGAGGACGGGCGGCAGACTTCAACGTTCGTCACACCCTGGAAGCCGTCGCCATTGAGGGAGACGACGACCTGGCCGGTGTTCTGGCCGTCGCCGGTGGTCGTGACCTTGATTTGTTCGGCCAGCCAGGTGTTGGGCGCCCAAGTGATGTTGCGCACAACCTGGGGAGAGAACACATCGGCGGGAGAGAACGAGGCGGAGGCGTAGCGAACCGCGGCGGAATTCGTGCCCGAGAAGATGGAGGTGGTGATCAGCGGCGCGCCGGACGAGCCTTCGACGCCATCGACCGGCTTCAGCTGGGTGATGTGGCAGAAAGCGCCGGAGCCCTTGAATGCGGAATTGGTCCGCCAAGTCGTGGTATAGATATAAGTCTCACCTTTCATCTGGTTGGCGCCGAGGGTCTTTACCTCGCCGCGCTGACGGTCGGTGTTGGAGGTCGTGCGGTCACCGTCCCACTGCGAGGTGCTCCAGCGCAGCAGCACCTGAAAGACGCCTGTGCTGGGGTTGGTGATGTTCTGGTAGCTGTCGTTGGTGAAGCTGTTGGAGGAGACGTGGTAGATGACCTCGGGTTCCTCAATGCCGCCGAAGTCACTCAGGGTGTTGGCGGTCGTGGCGTGCACGGCGAGGGGAGCGAGCAGGGCGCTCAAAAGCAGCGCTCCGCGAATGGGGATGTTTTTTGTGTATTGCATGGGGGGATGAGAAAAATCTGGCCGGTTGAATGCCTGGCACAGAAGGCGAACTGGAAAAAAGAAAGCTCGTCTGACTGCGAGGGCAGCGATTGCTTCCGTGAAATTCTGACCTGGATAAACCCGACGGTCAGCGGCTGACGGCGATTAAAACTTCGGGGTTATTTAACGTTTTGGGTGAGGGTTCTTCCGGCAGGCGGAGCCTTGGTGGTGGGGCTGGCTCCGTGCTGGAAGGGCGGAGAAAGAAAGAACAATGGAGCAACCTGTTTGAATCGCCGTCCGTCCGCAATCGTCGCTGTAGTTAAATTGTTAACAGAAATGCTGGCGTGATGCAAAAATGATGCAAAAAAACTGGGCGGCCGAGGGGCCGCCCAGTTTGTAATCCGAAAATTACTTGTGGATATTACTGGCCGACGAAGGTGAGTTTGTCGGCGGTGATAAGGAAGGCGGAGGAGGACGCGTTCTTGCCGGTGACGGTGAGCACGATGGAGTGCGTGCCGGTGGCGAGGGTGGCGTTGCCCAGGGTGGCGGTGAGATAGGTCTGGCTGGT